>BNJU01002931.1_pt1 | contig 120148 bp, 134 predicted proteins | sample 8539281 | NCBI WGS metagenome assembly BNJU01 (sample SAMD00202456, study PRJDB9452) | human saliva metagenome | isolation source: human saliva | place: Japan | reverse complement strand
AAACTCCCCACAAATTAGTCGGATAGGGTTATCCGCGCAAGATTGCATGTTGGTAACCTCTTTGATGATCGCTTCAAACAAAAATCGTAAAAAGCGATGTAGGATTTAACCTGCATCGCTTTTTCGTATGCGCCTGCGTAATATGTGCCGTTGATGTACGCAATGTGGTTGGAGTAGTCTTGAAGCACGCATTACAAATGTCAGATTCGGTGGAAGTTGCAGCATTCTTGGCCTTCTCGGGCGGAGTGATGGACGCCTATTCCTACCTGGTACGCGGCGGCGTTTTTGCCAATGCTCAGACGGGAAACTTACTGCTTTTTGGCATTAATTTGACAAGCGGATCGTTTGAAAAGTGCCTCAAATACGCTCTTCCAATTTTGGCATTTGCCATAGGTATTGCGCTTTCATATGCCATACGAGCCATTGCGCGAGAAGAACATCTGCACTGGAGACAGCTGGCGGTTATCGTAGAGATTGCGCTCCTAGGTGTAGTTTCTTTACTTCCAACCGATATGAACCTGCTGGCAAACAGCTTGACGTCACTTGCGTGTGGCATTCAAGTCCAGGCGTTTAGAAAGCTTCACGGGCATGCGTTTGCCACCACCATGTGCATTGGTAATCTTCGTGGCGGAACGCAAGAAATAGCGGCTTATATGCATACGCACGAGCCTGTTCATATTGAGACCTCGCTGCTCTATTTTGGAACTATTTTCTGCTTTGTAGCTGGTGCGGTAGTGGGAAACTTGCTCATTCCGCTGCTGGGCACTCATATGATTTGGCTGTCACCTGCGGCGCTTATCGTGGTTATTCTCATCATGTTTATTGATCGCGAGAAACAAGTTCTAGAAGCTCACGGTAAGTCCGTAAAGAAAGCCGTTAAGTAGGCCGCAAAGTAAGCCACAAAACAAGCCGTTCCCAAAATAGTCATATCTTTTTTGAAAGAGTGGCAGTTCATGGGGTATACTCTCTACACTTTGAATTGCGAGCAACGTTACGCGCGTGCGCAATTCAGGAACATTGAAAACTGCATGGTGGCAGTTTCTCTCATTATTGGGGGTGACTGGATTCGACAAGGTGAGTTTGCGGTGGGCAGCAAGCCGTGGTCTCCTCGCCACGTAAAACAGGGGTAACGTCAAATTGAATTGACAACACTCTTACTTTTGAGCCTCGTATGGCTCTCGCTGCTTAATTTAGTTCAGCGCGTCTAACTGGGATTTTCTCCTGTTCTCAGGGTGACGTCATTTTAGGGAGATGCTTGTAAGGACGTAGTTGGTATGCCTTACAAAAAGATTGATCCAACTGGAGCACCAAACGCCTGTTACTAAGTGTGCGGTACTTGAGATGTAATTAGTAACTGAGCTTGGAGACACCTGCCTAGGATTTGCTTTGGACCGGAGTTCGATTCTCCGCACCTCCACCATACATTCGTTACTCATGAATGGCGAGAAACCCTGCGATTCATGAGTACTTTTTTAAACGAGATAGGTTTCAAGACCTACGTTCTAGTTTAGTCTGAAAATATGAAGTGGTCTTTGATTGTGCAAAAACTTAAGATTTTTTGCATCGTTTCATTACATAAGTTCATGTGAGTAATTTTGTTCAACAGTTAAATCAACTTTTATTTCCATGGAATACAATTAGTAAAAAGAGTGTGAAATTTTTTGCGGTGTTGATTGAAAGGTTGAAGAAGTGGCGAAAAAAGAAGCAAAGACTGATTTGTGGGTCGCAAGAATGCTCAATGATATTGAAATCGACTTTACACCCCAAGGTAGTGATGTTTTAGAAATTAACGAGGTTTTGAAACTGCATCCAAGCGCGGAACAGGCAATGCAGGTTATCCTGAATATGTGGCTGTAATCGGTGATTTTGTTCTTGTGATTGAGGATAAAGCATCTGTTGAGCATCATGTGCTGAATTTGGATTCTGGACTTATCTCTCTCGAGGCGCAGGCAGTATGCAATTACGCGGTCAATGGAGCTTTGTATTATGCAAAGCATATTGCTCAGAATAGTTCATTCCATAAAGTATTTGCAGTAGGCGTTTCAGGTACTGAAAAAATGCACCGAATTACCCCTATGTATGTGGATGATCGCGAGGGGTATGTTGAACTTGAAGATATTGAGTCGTTCCGTTCGTTTTCTAAGGATAATATTGTTGAGTATTACACTCGTTTGGTGCTTAATGAAAAAACTAATGAAGAAAAGACTACTGAGCAAATTCTAAAAGATGCTGCAGAATTACATGAATATTTACGAACATATGGCTCTCTCAAAGATCAGGATAAGCCGCTTGTTGTGTCTGGTATTCTCCTTGCGCTTGACGATAAATTCTTTGATGTAAATCTATTAAAAGGAGATAAAAATACGACGGACGGTGAATTGATTTATGAGGCCATCAGGCGTAGACTCACGGCTTCAAATATTGGTCCAGATGCTAAACGTGACAAGTTAATGAGCGAGTTTGCAATCATTAGGACAAACGCAAGAATGAATGAGATCGATGACACTCTTGGCAAGACTCCGCTTAAGTTTTATACAGAATTTTTAAAGCGCAATGTATTTGATTCCATCAAATACAAGTCAAGCTCAGAGGATTTTATCGGTCGTTTTTATGGTGAGTTTATGAGTTATAGCGGCGGTGATGGACAAACGCTTGGTATTGTTCTCACACCTGCTCATATTTGTTCGCTTTTTTTGCGATTTGCTGGAGGTTAAACCCGATGATGTTATTCTTGATCCTTGCTGTGGAACAGCGGGGTTTTTAGTTGCAGCAATGCATCATATGGTGTCTGCGGTTGATGATAATGATCGTTGCAAGCGTATTAAAAAGAAGCAGTTGCATGGCTATGAACTTCAGTCAAATATGTTTGCAATTGCCTGTACAAATATGATTCTTCGCGATGATGGTAATAGCAATATTCTTTGCCTGGACTTTCTTAAACAAAATGCGGCTATGGTTCAGCAAAAAGGAGCTACAGTTGGTATGATGAATCCACCGTATTCACAAGGCTCTAAAAATGATCCATCACAATACGAAATTTCTTTTGTTGAGCATTTGTTAGACTCCCTTACAGTGGGCGCACGTGCCGCAGTTATCGTTCCTCAATCAGCAATGACTAATAAATCAATTGAAGAGACTGCATTCAAGGCGAATATCATGAAGCATCATACGCTTGAAGGGGTCATAACTTGTAATATAAATACATTTTACGGTGTTGGAACAAACCCAGTAATTGCTGTCTTTACGGCCCATGAGCCTCATCCGAAGGAAAAAATTTGTAAGTTTATAGATTTTCGTGAAGATGGATATAGGGTCCATTCTCATGTTGGATTAGTTGAGGAGGCAGATGCTCCTGATAAAAAAGCACATTTGTTGTCTGTATGGCGTGGTGAGCAAGAAGCTCCTGCTGTATTTTGCGTAGAGTCTACCGTTGAACCTGACGATGAATGGCTACATTCATTTTATTATTTTAATGATGAAATTCCTACAGAAGAAAATTTCGAGAAAACTGTTAATGATTATCTCTCATTTGAGTTTTCTTTGGTCATCAAAAATTGCGAGCATTTATTTAGAAGGCATATTTCTGAATTGGAGTATCAAGAGATTCTAAGTTTTAAGGATATTGAGTGGAAAGCTTTTGAAGTACAGAGTCTATTTGATGAAATAATAAGCACCAAAGGCAAGACAACGGGTCAATTGGTTGAGGGAAATGATGTTCCTTATATTGCTGCTGCTAAGAACAATAATGGTTTTTCTAAAATGTGCAGTAAAGAAGAGCACCCTGAGTGGGTATCAAAAGGAAATGCAATTGTTTTTGTACAGCTTGGTAATGGTGCCGCTGGCATCGCGCATTATTTACCCATGGATTTTATTGGGATGAGCGGAAAGACAGCTGCTGGGTATATTGATAGACATTTAAATCTCTATAGTGGTTTATTTCTTGCACATTGTCTAAGCGTTAATAAAGAAAAGTTTTCTCATGGACACTCATGGACTGGAAGGCGTTTATTAACGACAAGGGTGATGTTACCAGCAAACACTGATGGTAGTCCCGACTGGAATTATATGGAACAATATGTTAAGAATCTGATGTTTGAGAAGTATCAATATTATTTTGACTTTACAAATGAATAGAGCATCAATGCTTGTCTGTTCGTGGAAACACAGCATGCTTAAAATAAATTCTGGAATATAATTATTCGATTTAATTTGAGTTTTATTTTTTATGTTGCTTTTCGAGTCGAACACCACTGTGGATTGAAAATAGAGTCGAGGCGAAGCAATGTCAAAGAGCGCTTCAAGGTTCCAAAAAGTACTGATGTCGTGGGTGTATCGCGGCAAAGAAATATTTAAGCCCCTTAACACGGGTTCCATTGATGAGCACGTGAGATGCGTACGCGAGTATGTGGCCAACATTTTCTTCTACACTAAAGGCAACACCACCATCATGATTGACGCAGGGTACAGCTATGATCGCCTGCAAGAAAAGATGGGCTGGCTGGGAATTGACCCTAAGGCAATCGAGCACATTCTGATTACTCACCTGGATACTGATCATATTGGCGCAATTGAGGCGGACAGTGACCAGCTTTTCAGCCACGCACAGGTTTATATTGGCGATGTTGAAAATAGGTACTTAACAGGAGAAGTTCGTCGCCGTGTAATGAACGGCTGGTTCAAGCTGCCAAAGGTGATCATTCCAAATAAAAAGACACTTCTGCATGATGGGGAAGTGTTTGAAATTGATGGCATAAAAATCGAAACAATTCTTGTCCCCGGCCATACCTGGGGTCACGTGGTGTACCTGATTGATAACGAATATTTATTCTCTGCCGATACCATCTGGCTGGGAGCAGACGGCGGTTATAGCTTTATCAATAAGCTTGCAGAAGACAATAAACTGGCTGTTGAATCGCTTGCAAGGCTAGAGGGCATTCTGCGTGAGCGTGGACTTAATCCCAAAATTATCACCGGGCATACAGGCTGGGCAGATGACATCAACTTTGTCTTTGCTCATACCGATGAGGTGTGTAACGTCAACAAACCAGTCAAAGTTCATGACCCCAAAGCTCCCTACGACGCATATGACGAGCGTGATGACACGCGCGAAAACGTAACGAGCACACCGCTTCTTCCCTGTAATAGGTAACGACGGAGCAATAAAGAGCACGTAATAATCGCACGTTAGGACTCTGTCAGAAATGGCAGAGTCTTTTTTGAGGCTTTAGCCTGTTGAGTGCGGAAAGCGCGCAAAACATAAAACCTTCCATTTCTTATGTCCAAGAAAGGGGAGGCAGTTCACGATGCGGGTCTGCGGCCGCCGTGGGACTACGCCGTGGCGATCCGCGAGATGAGCGCGTTGGCCCACTCGATCGCCTCGCCGACGTCCTGGATGACCACCATGCCTTCGGCGAGCGCCTGGTACTGCTCATCCCACCCCTCGCGAGCCTCGACCGTCGGCGGCCAGGCCTGCCTCTGCCTGTAGGCGAAGAGCCTCTCGCACGTGCGCTTCGTCGCAGCGAGGTCTATGTCGCTGTTCGAGAACATAACCTGTAGGTCGACGAGGTCGCGCACCCTGTCGCCCGTCCCGGTGACGGCGTGCAGCTTCTGGGCCACTTGGTGCTCCAGCGGCATGAGTGGCGCCCTCCCCGGGCTGGGGAGGCCGAGCGCTGCGAACGCCGCGTCCGCGTCCTCGAGGTCGATCCAGTCCGCTGCGTCGGCGTCGCCTATCTCGTCGTGTCCCACCTCGAGCGGGACTGTGCACCACGGCTTGCCGAGGTAGGAGAGCCTTACGTCGAAAGGCCGCATGACGTACTCCTCCGGCACGTCCTTCGGGTGCGCGGGCTCCCTGGGGACGACCCGCCCCGTAAAGCCCTCCCAGCCGCGGGCGAGCGCCGCTCCGAGGAGATCGGCGTAGGCGGCGGGGTCGGTGGCGGTCGCGGTGTCGAGGTCGGTGGTGTAGCGGGTCCGGGCGTTGCCGTAGCGCATCTTGATGGCGCTCCCTCCCTTCACGACCCCGTCGGGCAGCATCCCCGCGACGACGGCGTTGGCCATGAGCGTGCGCAGCCTCACGTAGGCGGCCTGGTTGCCTCCGCACTCCCTGCGAATCGTGTCGTCGAGGTGGCGCATGCTGTTCGGCCTCTTCGCGGTCATGAGAGCTCCTCCCTCAGGTCGTCCATCTCCCCGCTGGTTATGTATCCCTCGTGCTGGGCCGTCTCCGCGGCCTCGTGCGCCCGTTCGCGCCCGAGTCTCGGCGCGGCGGCGCGGATGGCATCGGCCGCGCGCTGGCAGCGCACGCCCTCGTAGTGTGTAGTGCTCTCCCCTTGGCGCATACCCAGCACGGTGACGCCCTGGCCGACGTCGCGCCTGATCCTCTTTGGGGAGGCGACCCAGATGCGGGTGGGGTCAGTGGGGGTGAGGCCCAGCAGCGCCACGACGGACTCGCCCCAGAGGTAGGCCCCCTCGCCCGCAGCCTTCACCGCAATGGCGTAGGGAGCGGCCTCTTGGTGGGGCCAGACGGGCATCCTGTAGACGCCCCGGGCGACGCGCACGAGCTTACCGCGCCGCTCCTGCTGGACGAGCTCGGTGTTGGGGATGCCGAACTCCTTCGCCTCGGCGGAGGTGACGAGTCCGAAGTCGTCCACGTTTGCGTATATGTCATCGATAATTGCCATGGCAGAAGTATATCGCATGTGAACTACTTTTGACACCATAATCTTCATGTCCGTGGCGGGTGGTTGTGATTGCAGATAGAAAGTAATCAAAGTTTTCAGATTTTCTCATTGACATATTCCACAAGTGGAACTACTATCTTAGTAAGATATTCAACAAGTGGAATATAAGGAGATGAGAGATTTGCTTAAGCAGGGAATTCTTGGTCTCTTGAATTATGGGGATATGTCCGGTTACGAGATTAAAACCATCTTTCAACAGTCGCTTAATTACTTCTGGACCGCTCAGACAAGTCAGATTTATAGAGAACTGCAGGCGCTTGAAAAAGATGGCTGGGTCACCGCAACGCTGGTTGCCCAGAAAGGAAAGCCGGACAAGAAGGTTTTCTCGATAACTGAAACCGGTAAAGAGGAGTTGAACAGGTGGCTGAGGGAAGACTCTCAGGCCTCGGTGCTGCGTATTCCGCTTTTGATGCAGACGTTCTTTAGGGGCGAGTGCTCCTACGAGGAAAACCTTGCGTTCTTTAAACGAATCGCAGATAACGCCTCGTCATTTCCTGGTGGAAGCGAGCTAGCAACAGGCGCAGTAGCCGCTTATGCAGCACAAATGGGTGACCCAGAGAAGGCGTTGTTCTGGAAGTTTACTATCGAGTACGGCAAGATGCACGAGGAAATGCTTAGAGCATGGAGCGAGAAGTGCATGAAGGAGCTGGAGGCGCAGCATGAACATTCTGCTGATTAACGGCAGCCCCAAGGGCAAAGCCAGCAATTCTCTGCGTCTTGCAAAGAGCTTCATCGAGGGCATCTCCGAGCAGCACGCCAATGAAGACGTAGCCGTTGAGCAGCTCAACGTTGCCACCATGGACATCAAGCCTTGCAAGGGATGCTTCCACTGCTGGAAGAACACGCCCGGTAAGTGCATTATGTCGGACGACGAAGAAACGGTCATTCAGAAGCAGCTTTGGGCCGATCTGGTTATTTGGAGCTTCCCGCTCTACTACTTCAACGTGCCTGGACTGCTGAAGAACCTGATTGATCGCCAGCTCCCCATGAGTCTGCCCTTCATGAGCGACGCAAAGAGGGGATACGGGAGCGGCGCCCACGAGTCTCGCTACGATATGTCCGGCAAGAAGCACGTCCTAATCTCTACCTGCGGATTTTATTCTTCAGAGGGCAATTACGACAGCGTTACCAAGATGTTTGACCACATTCTTGGCCAGGGCAACTATGAGAGCATTTTCTGCGGTCAGGGCGAGCTCTTCCGCGTAAAGGAGCTTTCTGCACGCACCGATCAGTACCTTGCGCTTGTTAAAAAGGCTGGTACTGAGTATGCGCAGGGCGGCATTTCTGATCAGACAAAAGCCGAGCTCAAAGTTTTGCTGTATCCAAAAGAGATGTTTGAGCAGATGGCGGATGCAAGCTGGGGAATTTCTCGCGATACAAGCGCTCAAAGTAGCAAAAACGCTGGCGAGAAACCCGTTGAGCAGCTGCCGTTTGACCATATCTTCACTTCCCAGATGGCGGCTTTGTACGACAAAACGGCTTACGACGGCAAAGATCGTGTTCTTGAGATGAACTACACCGATCTTGGACGTAGCTACCAGATTCTGCTGGGCAAAGACGGTAGCAGGGTCTTTACTGACGGTAGCCTCGCTACCACCACAAAGCTCAACACTCCGTTTGAAGTTTGGCAGGCTATTTCTAGGGGAGAAATCAGCGGACCAGAAGCGCTGGGCAAGCACCTGTATACCGTTGAGGGCGATTTTTCCTTCATGATTGATTGGGACAAGTATTTTGGTCCTACGCCTGGTAGTTCAACTGAAGTTTCGCAGGACGCGTCGGCTAAAGAAGTCGGCAACGCACAGAAAAATCCGCAGATGATTACGATGCTGCTTCCTTGGATTACTTTCTGGACCGCAACCTCGTTTGACTCTCAGGTTGGCGCTGTGATTACGCTGCTTGTTACTGCTCTGATGCCGCTTATTATGAGGAACTTCATGTTCACCATCTGGGACAGAATCTCATTTTCCCTGGTTGGAGCATTGTCTGCGGGCGTTTATGAGCGGAAATGGCGACAGCAACCTCATTGTCAATTTGGGTTACCTTGCATTTGGCCTTATGTGGCTGGCTTCATGCCTGACCAAAGAACCTCTCTGCGCTGCATACGTAAAGTATAGCTACGGTGGAGATAGTGCCTACAACAATCCGCTGTTCATGAAGACAAACTATATTTTGGCTGCATGTTGGGGTGCTATGTACGTTTTAACGGCAATTTGGAGCTGGTTTGCAGTTCAAAATGGTGTGGGCGGTATTTTGGTTGTCGTAAACAACCTGGTTCCTATTGGAATGGGTTTGTTTACCGCGTGGTTCCAGAAATGGTACCCAGCTAAGATGGCAAGTGGAAAGTAAGCAGCTCAATCCACTACAAAACACCTACACATCAAAAGAGAGCCGGTACTGAACTGCCTCCCATTTCTTGGACGTAAGAAATGGGAGGCAGTTCATATGCGGGTGATTATGATTCTGCAGCGTGTTAGCGGCGGCTTTGAGGCCTGGCGCACAAAATAGCGCAGCTTTGGTAGGTTCTGCTGAAGAATCGACATGTTCTTAATCAAGATAGCCAGGCAGCTAGGCGGTCACACTACCTGATATGCACTTCTATGCATAAACTTCATCTAATATGCTTAAACATGAATAGACTAATATAAGAAATTTAACTATCGATAAATTTAGTATCTACGGAACACACCTATGACAGATATTCTGCACAATTGCGGCCATATTACACATCAAATGAAGATAATCTGCACGTTTGAGGTATTTTCAGCGTAATGTATACGTCTTTTTGACAGATTATCTGTCATAGGTGTGTTTTGAACTGACTCCTATTTCTCGTGTCCAAGAAATGGGAGGCAGTTCATACGCTGGCTCTCTTTTGGGTTTCTCGCCATTTTGCTTTACTATAGCCACATAAGGAGATGATGCGCCATGAACAAAGCAGCTCAAGTAATCAAAAACCTTTCACAGGGATTTTTAATTTCAGGTATTTTAAGTGCACTCATGGGCGCATACTACCTGTTCGCTAAGGCAGGGCTTCCTTTGCAGGATCCTCCGCTGGCGCTCAAAATTCAATACGAGATTGACTTTGGCGTTGGCGAGAAAATGTTTATGTTAGGTATAACCTGCCTGTTTATCGGCTGCGTTGGTTATACCATTGCGTGGATTTGCTCCAAGACAGAAAAAGTTCAAGAGCCAGATAATCATCAAGCTGGAAGACCTTCTCGCCCTGGCGGAGCAAACTAAGGCGCGTGAGCAGAGGCGCGTGGACCGAGGCTGCGGACTGACTGCGGCGTCTTGAAGCGCGACAGCCTGAATTCATATTCGCCAGCAGCAGATGCGGCGCGGATACAAAAATTTGAACTATTTTCAAAACAGTACTGTCCATGTGAGCTGTACTATTTATCAGCTAAATTCACTTTTAATTGAATACTAATTTCTCTTATGTTTTGGCTATTAATTTGTAAGAAAATATAGCTGTAATATGCACATTTTTTTGAGGGGCCATCATGAAAAAAAGGTTTTCTTAAGAGAATCTCAGTCTTTCTAACCATGGTTGTGGCATGCCTGTTTATGTCTATTAACACAGCTCAGGCACTGATCGCCAGAAAGACGATAGTGATCTTACCCAGATTAACATTTACCAGTTCACGCTGACCAGAGACAACATGACTGTTCTCTCGCAGGGGCTGGCGTTAAGTGCGTAAGTTCGCAAGCTACAGTGGGCAGACTGCCTTCAGCAGCTTTTGTTGTACGGCCTACTAAGGACAATCTGACCAACCGGTGCTGCTCAGCCTCTCTCGCTGAAGTTCTCCAGTACAGGCACCGTTGGCAGCAGTCCGTTGACATTTATATCTCGATAACTCGCTGGACCTTACCCGCTTAAAATGCCAGCACGATTACAACAACTCTCACTCTGAATGACGTTGCGTCTGTGACCGTTGATGAGAACTGGGGAACTAAGTCCTTCAGATTAGAACTACATTGACGTGAATCACCCCAGCTACATTGCTGATATGTTCCAGGTCTGAAATCAACGCAAACGTGACTGTAGGCCACCGTACCGATGGCACCTTGACCTCAAGCATTATGCAGCAAGCGATATTGACGTTGTCGGTGATACCGCGCAAGCAAGTTCTTCTCGCTTAGTAACGCCAATAGCACCTTCGACAGCATTGTTATGAACAACAAGACATTCTTGTTGAGAGCACTAGCGGCAACAATATTACCTGGAATCCTGTTCGTGGTATCTGAATCACCAGTCGGAGAAAAGAACCTTGCAGGTTTTGCTGTGATCCAAGTCAAACAGCATGACATTTTGGAGTCCTCAGCGCGGCTACTGGCGGCAGCCTTTTGGCGTATACACTGAGCAGTGCTCCATCACCAGGCTGTTGATCCTGAGCAGGCTCCTGCTAAGGCCTGGAGGAAAACCATTACGTATGCAGTACCTTTGCTTTATAAGGCAGGGCATTGATACCATGTGAGATTAAGTCGATGAGCATGGTTGATACCTTTGACGAGCGTCTTGATTTCCAGAGCCTCACCGTAAGCTTTGACGGCCAGATCCTAACCGAGGGCACTGACTATACCGTTTCTGTTGATGGACAGAAGGTTACGGTCAACATCAAGGATCACCTACTCACCAAGGCAAATGGCGGCAAGAAGTTTGTTATTACCTACAAGACTGTTACCAACAGCAAGGTAGAGACTGATGGCTCCAACATTGATAACGAGCTTACACAGGTTGTCGACGGAAACGTTGCTCACTCCAATAAAGTAACCACTGAGCTTCTGTACGAGAAGACCCATGAGTTTGTAAGTGGCACTCCTAACAGGGAGCTTCCTCAGGAGGTCCTGGATCTGCTTCCTGGTAAGCAGACTAGAATTCCTAACGGAACCACCGTTACCCCTGATCAGCCACTTGGCGGCATTACTCGTGTTGAAACTCCAGATGGAACTTGGGTATTCATTGGATACGATCACGATTCCGAGGTCATTGACCATAAGAACGCTCACTTCATTGGCGTTTGGGTAGTCCTGCCTCAGCCAAAGAAGGACGTCCTGGACGGTCAGGGTAACTCCATCGACGGCAACAAGGTAACTGCTGGTCAGGTGCTTACGTACTCCGTAACTTACACCAACACCACCAACACCGCTCGCGATGTCACCATCACCGATGTCATCCCAGAGCACACAACTTACGTTGATGGTTCCGCTGATAATGGCGGCGCCTACGATCCAGCTACGCGTACCGTAACCTGGACACAGAGCGTTGCTTCGGGCGATACGCTCACCGTTACCTTCCAGGTCAAGGTCAATAAGGGCGAGAAGGACGTCACGGTGGTAAACACCGCTCACGTTAGCGATGGTCTTATCGACACAGATACCAACACCACTACTAATCCTGTTGTCCCTAAGCCTCGCAAGTCCCACACTCCTTACACTGGCGACGACGCACTGCAGAACACGCTGATGTTTGCTATTGCGGGCGGCGCAGCGGTTCTCTTTGCACTGGGTATCCTCAAGCTTCACGCAGCTAGGAACTAAGCTGCGGCGAGGTTGATGCTCGCGGGCAAAAGCCGCAGGCATGGCGCAAAGCGCAGCTGCAAGGCCTGCAGGCACAAAACCGCAGGCATGGCGCACGGTAACTTCAAGCCGCTCTCATTTTGAGGGCGGCTTTTTGTGTAGACGCTGGCGCGCACATGCGTTCGAGCGTGCGAGTTCGGGCGTGCACGCTTGTGAGCGTGTGCACTCGCGAGTGCAAGCTCGAGCGTGCACAAAACGCCGTTCAAGCGCAAGAACGGCGCCCGAAGCGCAAAGATTGCACTTCACACGCCAGTTAGTGCATTTGAGCGACATGAGGTCCTACATAAGAGATGCAACCGTTATTCTAAAGATGCCTTAAGGCAAGGAAGTAAGCGGGGCGCAGTTCCGCTACAGCAAGAAAACGAGACATTTGATCAAGTAAGTTGTTTGGAAGTGCCATGGAAATTCGTGTAGTTGAAGAAAAGGGTCGCGCGCAAATCGAAGTGACCATCTTGAGCGGCCCCGATGACCCGCGCGTTTCGGGGAATTGTTCGTCAGCTCCAGATGGTTGACGGAAAGATGACTGGATACGTTCCCGGCACCATCAACAGGCGCGTCGTTCTTCTCGCGGATGTGACGTGGATCCAAACGGACGGCAATGTGACGCTGATTCATCTGGTAAACGGCGAGGCGCTGGAAAGTTCTAGCCGCCTGTCCGAGCTCGAGGATGCTCTGAAAGATACGACGTTTGTGCGCACTTCTCGTCAGGAACTGGTCAATTTGGACCACGTTACGGGTATCAAACCCGCAGGTTCCGGCCGTATGTTGCTGTCACTTGGCGAGAAAACCCTTGTTGCTTCAAGAAAGTATGCTGCCGAAATCAAACAGCGCATTGGAATTGTGTAGGGGCAGCGGATTTTCTCGCGCTGCAGGTCTAAGCGTCGAATGCCACCAGAACGTCACCCGAACCCAATCGGAACAGCACCAAAAACACAGCTTTAACAGTAGCTTTATCCCAGAGAAGGGAACATCATGGAACGCAACGAATCACAAAATTGGAAAGAAACTCAGCAAGAATCTCAGCAAGAATTTGATGAGGGACTCAATAAAACAGCAGGTCAAATTATGTGCAAAGGCATTTCTTCTGGAGCACTATGTTTTACCGGCATCTCGCTTGTGTATGGCGTCATTGCGCTGGCAATCAATTTTGGCGACAGGCAGAATAACATCACGCTCCTCACGCTGATTGCTGCGGGTGTATTCTCAGGTGTTTACCAGCAGATTTGGTTCAATTACCAGCCTCTGATCACCAAGCTTAGCTACCTTCAGAGGTTCCTTGGCTTCAATGTTTGCCTGTTCCCAACGCTTGTGGCGATGGCGCTTATTGGCGGATGGGTTCCAAATATGGCGCAGGCTTGGATGTCATTTACCGCTCTGTACCTGGTCATTCTTCTAGTAACTACCCTGTTTTTCAATGCCATGTTCAAGAAAGAGGAGCAGAAATATAAGGCTGCTTTCGAGAAGTATCAGGCGTCTCGTCGCGCGTAAAGTCGCAGGTTGATCGCGCGGGACAGCTCTACCTGGCCGTACGATTGCTCGGCTAGGCTGTGTACGTGCAGCTACATGTATCTAAATTGACAGAGAGTCCGCATCATCGTGCGGACTCTCTGCATTTTTAGCAATGCAGTTTATTGACGGCGAAGGCACAATAAAAACCAGGTTAATCGCGTATGTGGAAAACCGTGGCAGCTTGCTCAGAACCGTGTCGGTTCGAACAAATCGACTTCGTAGATTTCCAGTGTCGATTGATCCAAAACCCAGGTAATTATGTGTCCACCTGATCCAAACGTGAGGTAATTATGTGCCGAAAGGCACATAATTAGGTGGGTTTTAGATCAAAATTGGGTTTCTCGACACATAATTAGTGCACTTTTGGATTAATCGAGGTCCAAAAATCTACAAAGCCAGCCCGACGCACATAATTGCGTCGGTTTTGGATCATGCGGGCAATCAAAAGCGGGCGTCCTTCTAGAAATCCACGATAATCAGCACGTAAAAGCTCGGCCTTGCGAGAAGACCGAGCTCTTGCGAGAAGACCGAGCTCTTGCGAGTCGCGTTTGACCAGCACGTTCAACCAGCGTGTCTGCCACGCGTTCTGGCGGCGCGTCCGAGCAGTCGCGCTTATCGTTTCTTCAGAGCGTTCAGGATGCTGATAATGATGTGGTAGAGGAGCGCGGAAACAGGCCAGATAATCCAGGAGCTTTTCCAATCCTTGGTAATGAAGCTATAGCCTACGTACAGCAAGGCAATGGTGCCAAAATACGCCTTGGCAATTGGCCTGTACTTTAATGCTGCGGATTTGTGGTCCCTCTTGTTGCTTTTCTCGTCGTGGGAGAAATCGCCTTCCTGAAGAAGAACCCTATAGCCATCTCTAAGAATTCCCGAGTAAACCAGCAGGTAAACGCCAAGAGAAACCAGAATTGCTGCCACGAAGAAGCCAAGGGCAAAGATGAGGCCAGTCCCATAGTACGAGGCAATAAGGAAGGGGATTGCGCTCAGGATGGTAAGGCAGACGCCGGCGGCTTGTTGCATGTAGCGCAACGATTCGGTTGACTCGGCGCGTCTACGAACGGCGGCTTCGACACCGTACTGGAGCTCGAGAGAGGGCCTCCTTGAGCTGCTTAAACTTCGCGAGCTTCATGTCCTGGAGAATCAGCAGACCAACGCCCGCAGCAACGAAGAGCATCATGATGCAAATGCCTGCGATGCTCAGCGCATCTGGAGAAATGCGCATCGGATCAAAGTAGAGCGCGTCTTCGCTGTATGTTGCAAGTGAGACAAGAAGCGCGGGTCCCAGGATAAAGAGGGTAATTGCACCTGCCGTGGGGCGAGAAGTTCGTGCGATTGCATCCAGGTATTCGGTGGCTGTTTCAAGCGATACGCTGAGCTTTGGCGCTACGGTTTTGCTGGTAGATGCGTTGTCTGCGGTGGAGGAGCCGCCCAGAACAGCGCTGGGGTCAGCGCCTGCAATGCCGCCAGATGCGCTTGTGCCGGTGCTGTCCGCGACAGCGACCGCGGCAGTAGCTGGAAGTTCCTCAAGCTCGTCTTTGAGCAGGTAGTCCGTGGAAACGCCAAAGAGTTCGCTCATGGCCATAATCTTTTGAATATCAGGCATGGAAGCCATGGACTCCCATTTAGAAACTGACTGTCTCGAAACGCCAAGCTGTTGTGCAAGCTCTTCTTGTGACCAACCAGTACGCTTTCTGAGGCTCATGATTTTCTCGCTCAATAACATGGCTGTTCCTTTCTGTTGGTGATGTGGTGGGATTCACATGTGATGGCTATTACTCTAAAAATTGCCTTGATTGCACACCACCAAGTTGAGTTGGAAATTTGTCAACTCTCGGTTGCGTAATAGTTTACCTGCAGAAATGTTATCAGACTTTGGAAAATTAGTTTTAAAAGTCATTTAAAATTTTTGTGCGTTCGCGGAATATGTCGACCGGACGCGACATTTGTTCAGCATGTCTATGATTTTATCTGCTCACGGAGAAACTAAATAATCCATATCAGAAAGGAATGCGCTAAAAATTTTGTGCTTCTCGGCGTTGGGCCTGGTACATAAGTTTTAACGCAAAGCCACATGAAGAATTTAAAGGTCTGTATCGCTTCGTCTGCTCCTGCAGCCGCATTGACACTTGCTCCAGCATCTGCGCTGGCAGAGGGCACAACACCTGCTCCTACAAGCACCACTGGTGTAACCGCTACAGCTGCAACTCCAACCAGAGAGCAGCTCATGGACCCAACGGTTAATCCATACTATTCTGAGGATGCATACTTCCTGCCTGATATTACTAACCCAATCCCAGAGGGGTTTATGGTAGGTAATGCTGACGGTGAGATCATCATTGATAACGGCGATGGCACTGTTACCGTTAAGGGCCACTGGGTTACAGCAATAGAGTTTGATGAGGTCATTGCAGTTCAGTTTGTTCGCATTCCGGCTCCAACGCCTAATCCAGATCCAACTCCTGCACCTACTCCAGATCCAACTCCAGCTCCAACCCCTGATCCAGAGCCTGAGCCTACGCCAGCTCCAACCCCTGATCCAGAGCCAGAGCCCACACCAGCTCCAACCCCTGATCCAGAGCCAGAGCCAGTGCCTGCTCCAGCTCCTGCACCAACTCCAGAGAAGAAGTCCACTCTTCCTGCAACTGGTATCGCAGACGTTGTTGTTCCAGCTTCTGTTCTTGCAGTAAGCGGCCTTGGTTTTGTTGCTGCTTCTCGTAAGGTCCGCAAGTAGGGGAAGCACGCAATTAGGCTGCGGCCCTAGCTGCGGCTCCGGCCACGGCGACTGCGACGCCGGCCGCGTTGCAAAGCTGACGGGTTTCTCGCCAGAAGAATATAACGTGCATGAAAAGCGCCTTCTTCGGGCGCTTTTTTGTGCGGAAACCGGGCGGGCGGCCAGGCGGAAATTGGGTACACTCTGAATAACGTAATTCGGAGGTTGTTATGGAAGATCAGCAGCAGAAGTTCTCGCAGGACGGCGGCGTGGAGCAGGAGTCTGCGCACCCATCTTCAACTGCGCTTGTGCTAGAAGGCGGCAGTTATCGAGGCATTTTTACCGCTGGAATCCTTGATGTGCTTCGCGAGAAGGGCGTCACCAACTTTGAGAGTGTGTGTGGGGAGTTTCCTCAGGTGCCATCAATGCCGTGAGCTTCAGGTCCAAGCAGATGGGTCGTGCCATGCGCATCATGCTGGCATTTAGGGACGACCCCCGTTTTCTTTCGATCCGCTCGCTGATTACTACTGGCGATATTGCGGGCGCGGATTTTATGTTCGACGAGATTCAGAACCACCTGGATCCTTGCGATAACGAGGCGTTCAACCAAAATCCCATGCAGATGTACGTGGTGGCGTCCGATGTTACGTTCGGCACGTCGGCGTATTTGCACGTAAAAAAGTTTCCGGAAGACGTGACTATGGTCCGAGCGTCCGCGTCGATGCCAACGGTTTCTCGCATGGTTGAGCTGGACGGGCATCGTTATTTGGATGGCGGAACAACCGATTCAATTCCGTTTGCGGCGGCGCTTGGCCTGCCTGACGGAAAAGCAGAGCGTGCGGTTAACATTCCCGACCACAAGCCGGCAAAGAAAGCGCTGGTCATTGTCACGCAGGATAGGGATTTCGTAAAAACCGACGTCAATGAGCAGATTGCCATTCGCTCTCAGCTCTACTCCGCGTATCCGTACTTTGAAGCCGCGCTGGCTTCTCGCGCCGAGCGTTACATGGACCAGCGCAAACAGCTCTTTGAGCTGGAAAGAGGGTAGGGTGTTGGTACTTCTGCCTCCCGAGCCAGTTGAAGTTAAAGTTAACGAGAAGTCCGGTGAGGCCCTGCTGTCTCTGTACCTGACAGGTCGCCAAGTTGCACTTGAGCGCCTCGAAGAGATTAAAAGTTTTATCGAGTAGGGGGCGTGAGCTGGCGCTCGCGTGGCCTGTGCCGATACACGCGCGACCTGCAGTGTTGCGCGCCGACGTGCGTCTGGCCTGCGTCTGGCCTGCGTCTGGCCTGCGTGCGACCTGCGACGATGTGTTCTGTGGGTCCGCCTCGTAGATTTTTCAGGGTCAATTGATCCAAAACCCGGGTAATTATGTGTCTGGTCAATCCAAAAGTAGGGTAATTATGTGCCGAAAGGCACATAATTAGATAGGTTTTGGATCAAAATCGTTCTTCTCGACACATAATTAGTGCGCTTTTGGATCAATCGAGCTCCAAAAATCTACAAACACATGCCCAGGCAGGAACCAAAAAATTGATACGAAAAGAGTTTGTTTTGAAGACGCCAATGAACAAGTTTTTGAAAGTGATGTTTGCGCTGGTTATCGTCGCGATGACTGGTGCGGCAATTCTGCAGATCGTCGCACCTGAGTACATGGGAAGCAACGCCGCTTATGGCATTTCGACCGGATGGCAGCGAGAGATTGGTTTTTGGAATCTCGCGGTGCTCATCATTTTGGTCACCACTTGCTTCCACTACGATTGGGTCTATCTACGTGCGATTTTGCTCGCGCTGATTCTGGGCGGTATTGGAATTGGAACCAACCACTTCATTCATTTTTTGAGCGCTCACGAGTCGGTAAATTTGGTAGGAGCTATCGAGAATTACGTTCTTGCAGTTGGTTGGATGATTGGCTGGAAGTTCGAATGCAACCGTAGGAAGACCGCGGGTGCTACTGAGTAACTGCGGAAAGATCGCGAGCGTTTTCGCACGACGTTATGTGCGCCTGATTTTCTCGCCATGTCTGAACGATTTGCCGGAAAAGTGCTCCATGTCTGAGTGGTTTTGCCGGTTCTTCTCGCCATGTCTGAGCTGTTTTACTCAGATGTGATGCGGTTTTCAGGCTCAAAAATTCAGGAAAGTCATCTTAGTTGGAACGCGCCTGATTTCTTCAAAGATTCGGTGGATTTTGCCTAAAAGCATAAAAGAATCTGTGGATTTGCCTGATTTCTGCAAAAGAATCGGTGCCTCAAATACAGATTCTTTGCACTTTTCAGGCTCGTGTAACGCGCACCTGACGAGAAACCCGCGCACCTGGCGAGAAACCCGGTGCACCCGCACGTCCGCGCACCCGCACGTCCGCACACCAGCGCACCCGCGCACCTGGCGAGAAACCCGCGCACCCGCGCGCTCGCAGCGCACCCGCGCACCCGCGCACCTGGCGAGAAACCCCGTGCACTTGTAACCGGCTCGCACCCGCAGCTCCCCGCGCGCTCGCAGCCGGCTCGCACCCCCGAACGTTAGCGCAAGCGCGTGAGCTGCACTTTCTCGATAAGCGAATCCACAACCGAGCGCTCCGCCGCCTGAGTTCCGCTCTCCATGACGTTTGCGGCGCCCGTGGCCATGGCCAGTCGCAGCGCGTCTTCTGTCGAGAGACCCTGTGCGTCCGCAAAGGCAAGCGCCGCCACAACGGAGTCACCGGCACCGACAGTGCTTCCTACCTGGACTTTTACTGGACCTGCATACCAAACCTCGTCGGTCGTGGCGTAGACGGCGCCGTTGCCGCCCATGGAAACGCAGACCGTGTCGATGCCACCAGCAACAATTTCAGACGCGGCAGCGGCAATCGCGTCCACGTCGGCAAGCTTACGGCCAAGCATGGCGGAGAGCTCGTGGTCGTTTGGCTTGGTGAAGTATGGCTTCTGCTCAAGGCCAGCTGAGAGTGCTGCGCCGTCGGCATCTAGGTACACCTTCAACCCGGCGTCGCGCAGCGCACGAGTCCAGCGGCCATACGTATCAGGGGCAGCTCCGCGAGGGAGGCTGCCGGAGAGAACCACAATGTCGCCGGCGGAAGTCTTGGTAATCACGTCAGCAAGTGCCTGGTCAAGCACGGTGTCGGTGACCTCGGGACCAGGCTCGTTGATGTCGGTATTGGTGCCGCCCTCGGTGTCAACGACCTTGAGGTTGGTGCGCGTTTCGCCAGGAACAGAAATCGCCTGGACCTTGATGTTATTCTCGCCAAGCGTGTCAGCAATCCATTTGCCGGTTTGACCTGCAAGAACGGCGATGGCGGTAGACTCTCCGCCCAGCTTAGCAATAACCTTGGAGACGTTTATGCCCTTGCCGCCCGCGTCCTGCCTGAGCCACGTGATGCGATTCACCTGGTCAACGGCAAAATTTGTCACCTGGACGGTCTTGTCCAGAGCGGGGTTGAGCGTGACGGTGTAGATGCTGGGCATAGTCGCTCCTCGGTTTGCGGCGCCGCAATCGGCGTTTGAGTAGCACCGCCAAGCGGCGCAAGTTATCTACGCTGATAATACTTCAGTTTCGGCAAAAAAGTAACCGCGGACAGCGCTGTTACGCGCATATCCGCGGTCTTTTCTGGCGAGAAACCCGGCGCACTCGCGGCGTGTGCTGTGGACGGCTTTGCAATGTGGAGAAACCCGTCAAATTTGAACGAATTGTTGCATTCGTGAAGCAACAAAAATTCCCGCGTACAACAGCTAAAGAGTGGAGTATACTTTTAAGGCTTTTCCACAGAGCCCCGTAATCTCTGACAAGAAAAAGCATCGATGACCCGTCCAGGGGTTATCAACTCGTAATTCGTAGGAGGAGTCAAGTGAAGAAGTCGACTCAGTTCGCCAAGGCTGGCGAAGTCGAGCGCAAGTGGGTGCTCATCGACGCTGAGGGCGCAACGCTCGGTCGTCTGGCTACAAAGGCTGCCATGATTCTTCGTGGTAAGAACAAGCCACAGTACACCCCAAACGCTGATACTGGTGACTTTGTTGTCATCATCAATGCAGACAAGGTTGTCCTTACTGGTGTTAAGGCTGACCACAAGGAGTATTGGCGTCACTCCGGCTACCTTGGTGGCTTGAAGATCACTTCCTTCAAGGAAGAGATGGAGAAGCACCCAGAGCGTGTTGTTGAGCACGCAGTCAAGGGCATGCTTCCTAAGACCACTCTTGGTCGCAAGCAGGGTATGAAGCTTAAGGTTTACGCCGGCGCTGAGCACCCACATGCTGCACAGAATCCCGTCAAGATTGAGCTGGAGGGCTAAACGATGGCAGATAACACCGCTGTTTACACCGGCACCGGCCGTCGTAAAGAGGCCGTCGCTCGTGTTCGTCTTGTTCCTGGAACTGGTAAGGTTACCGTTAACGGCCGCGAGGCAGTCCAGTATTTTGGTCGCCAGCAGCTCGTAGACAACGCAACCGCACCTCTCCGCATTACCGATACCCTTGAGCGCTTTGACGTCTTCGCAAACTGCGATGGCGGCGGCATCAATGGTCAGTCCGGCGCACTTCGCCTGGGCATCGCTCGCGCTCTTCTCGAGGCTGGCGAGTATCGTGATGACCTTAAGAAGGCTGGCTACCTCACCCGCGATTCTCGTGCGGTCGAGCGTAAGAAGTACGGTCTGAAGAAGGCTCGTAAGCGTCCTCAGTTCTCCAAGCGCTAAGGCCGCTGGACCCAAAAAAGTCCTCACAAAGAGACCTGTTGTATATCGGCAGGTCTCTTTTTTGTATACTTTTAAATGGTTGCATTTTGCATATTTACGCAACCACTTCAGTCCGCACGTTCTTCTCGCCATCTGGCGAGAAGCCCCACCTGTCGAGTAGTTCGCTGGCGCTTCGCGCGCACGTTGCTCTCCACCCGACAACACTACATTCGCAGCTAGGAGACGCTTATGAAGTACTTTGGAACCGACGGCTTTAGAGGCCGTGCAAACGAGGGTCTGAACGTCGATCACGCATACAAAATTGGCCGCTTCATTGGCTGGTATTACGGAGCTAAGCAGGCTCGCAAAGCTCGTATCATCATTGGTAAGGATACCCGCAGGTCAAGCTATATGTTTGAGTCCGCGCTTGTTTCGGGCCTGGTTGCCTCTGGCGCTGACGCGTACATGCTGCACGTCATTCCTACGCCTGGCGTTAGCTACGAGGTAGTAGACGGTGCCTTTGACTGCGGCGTCATGATTACTGCGTCCCACAATCCGTTCACCGATAACGGCATCAAGCTGGTCAACAAAGACGGCTACAAGATGGACGAGGACGTTCTTGAGCAGGTAGAGTCCTATATTGACGGCGAGTTTGACGTTCCTCTGGCAACCGGTGACAGCATTGGTCGCACGGTTGATTACATGCAGGGCCGCAACCGTTACATCTCCAGCCTTATTGCTAGCTGCGGTTTTAGCCTGCAGGGCCTGAAGATTGGCCTGGATTGCGCAAACGGCGCAGCTTCTAGTGTTGCTCGCCCTGTTTTTGACGCCCTGGGCGCCGAGACGCACGTTATCAACAACGCTCCAAACGGCCTCAACATCAATGTTGATTGCGGTTCTACCCACATTGATCAGCTGCAGCGTTTTGTAGTCCAGAATGGACTTGACGTGGGCTTTGCCTACGATGGCGATGCTGACCGCTGCCTGGCAGTTGACGAGCGTGGTCACGTGGTTGACGGAGACCTGATCCTCTACGTCTGCGGCACCTACCTTAACAAGTATGGTCGCCTGGCAAAGCAGACCGTAGTTACTACTGTCATGAGCAACTTTGGCTTGTTCAAGGCATTTGACGACGCTGGCCTCTCTTACGAGAAGACCAACGTGGGCGATAAGTACGTCTACGCTTGCATGAACGAAAACGAGTACAGCCTGGGCGGCGAGCAGAGTGGTCACATCATCTTTGGTGACCTTGCTAAGACCGGTGACGGCATCTTGACCAGCCTCCGTATTATGGAGGTCTTACGAGCAGAGCGCGAGAAACTCTCTGAGCTGACCTCGTCCCGTTACACTATATCCACAGCAGTTGGTTAACGTCCGCGTTACCGACAAAGAGGCCGCTATGCAGTCTCCTAAGGTTAACGACGCAGTTGCAGCTGCCGAGAAGTTCCTTGAGGGCAATGGTCGCGTGTTGGTCCGCGCTTCCGGAACAGAGCCTCTGGTGCGCGTTCTTGCAGAAGCTCCAACCGATGAGCTCTGTCAGCAGGCAAATCAGATTGTGCTCGATGCACTCGAGGAGTATAGGCTCAGCGCTTAAGCGCAGATAAATCCAGGGGATACGATGGCACTGGCAGGAATAGGTGTAGATATGCTTGAGATTGCCCGCATGCAGCAGGCAATTGAGAGGCGCCCTCACTTTATTCGCCGTATGTTCACCGATGCCGAGCGTGCGTATTGTGAGCGCACTGCTCGTCCTGCGGAGCACTATGCTGCCCGCTTTGCAGCAAGAGAAGCCGTGCTCAAAGCCTTAGGAACGGGTTTCTCGTCTGGTATTGGTTTTCAAGATGTTTCTGTTGAGAGAGATCAGTTGGGCAGGCCGCAGGCTCGTCTAGCGGGCAAAGCTGCGCAGATTGCAGCTGAGCAGGGTGTGCAGGAGATTGCGCTTTCTATCTCGTACACCAGAGATGTTGCGGTGGCCAATGCGGTTGCGGTGACCAACGCCGTAAAACCCAAGGTAGACCAAAAGGAAGATGCTGCCCAAGAGCTGGCACGTTCATTCAAAGAAGCTCGTTCTGTGTTGGATGAGCTTGAGCGCGTGCAAGAACCTATAATTGAGACAACCTTTGATGATGTTGTTAAATCCGAGGAGTAAGTTATGCAGCCGGTACTAAATGTTGAGGACATCAAGCGTGTAGAGATTGCGTTGACACGCGTGGGCGTGAGCGTTTCCGAGCTCATGCACCGTGCAGGTTACGCTGCTGCTCAAGAGGCCCTTGGCATGGGAGGAGACATTTCTAACGTTGTCATCCTCGTAGGTCTTGGCAATAACGGTGGAGATGGCTGGGTGGCAGCAGAAGCGCTGCGCTCTAGAAACTGCAACGTTAAGGTGGTCACTCCGCTTGAGCCTGATCAGATTTCCGGCGATCTTGCACGTCAGATGGCGCAGCGCGCCGTTCGCGCGGGAGTCTCCGTGCTGGTTGGCCCTTCTCGCCAGGAGCTGATTGACCTGCTGGCAACGGCTGACGTGGTGCTCGATTGCATGCTGGGCACCGGCTTCCACGGCAAGGTTCGTGCTCCGTTTGATATTTGGATTGAGTGCCTCAATCAGTCTGGCGCTCGCGTGCTTTCCGTTGACGTTCCAAGTGGTCTTTCTGCGCAGAAGGGCCAGGTAGAAAGCGCGTGTGTTGTTGCCGACGTCACCGTTACCATGATTGCGCTCAAGCCTGGTCTTATTGCAGACGCTGGCCGCGACGTCTGTGGCTCCATTGTTGTGGCGCCTCTGGCCGAGCAGACTGAGCGCCTAGTTGTTGAGGCAGATCCTGTTGCCTGGCGTGTTGACCTGGAAGACTATCTGGCTTCTGTTCCTGCCCAGCTTAACGATTGCGATAAGTACTCTCGTGGCTCCGTTCTTGTGGTTGGTGGCTCAAGCCGCTTCCCTGGAGCTGCTGTTTGCTGCTAAAGCGGCTGCTCGTGCAGGTGCTGGCTACGTTACGCTGGCAGTTCCTGAGGCCATTGTCAGCTGCGTTCAGATGATGCTGCCAGAGGTTCCTGTTATTGGCCTCCCATGCGACGCTGAGGGCGTGTTTACCGAGGAAGCAGCTCCACTGGTGCTGCAGCTTGCTGCCATGCGTACGGTTACGCTGGTTGGCCCTGGCATGCGCGTTTCTGGCGGAACCGTCAAGGTTACCTCCGCGCTGCTTGACTCTGAGCTGCCCGTTATTGTTGATGCCGACGCACTCAACTGCATTGCTCGCCTCACCAATAACAACCTCCCAGATTTCCCCGAGCTCACACGCCGTACCGCTCCACTTATCATGACCCCACATCGTCGCGAGCTTGGTCGCCTGGTCAATCAGGTAGACAATCCTCCTGCAAGCCTGGTGGCTCAGCTTGAGGCTGCTCGCAAGATTGTGTGGGCAGACGGTGGCTCTGAGCTGGTCATTGTTGCTAAGGGCACCGCTACTGGCTGCGTTGGCGTTCAGAAAGCCGTGCTGCCAAAGCCTGGTCCCGTTACGCTGGCAACCGCTGGCTCTGGCGATGTTCTTGCTGGCATCATTGCTGGTCGTTTGGCTCAGGTTGCTGGTCAAGTTGATGACCTGCCAACCTTCTGCTCACTTGCGTGCGAGGTTCACGCATACGCAGGTCAGCTAGCTGCCGAGAAGTTCGGTGTACGCGGAGCTATGGCGGGAGACATCTGCGACGTTATTGGCCTTGCTTCCGATGCACTTGAGGAGCAGATTGCGTTCCCTATGGCAGACTTTGAAGAAGCTGCGGAGTAGGTGAGCCTGATGTCGGCATATCCCCAGGATAGATGGGCTTGGATAGAGATTGATCTTGTCTGCCGTCCGCCACAACGTAAAGGCGTTTAAGGCCCAGCTTAACCGTGGCGTCAAGATGATGTGCGTGGTTAAGGCTGACGCATACGGCCATGGTGCTGCTCAGTGCGCTAAAGCCATGCAGTCTGTGGGCGCCGACCAGTTTGCCGTTGCAACGGTTGATGAGGGCGTTGAGCTGCGCTGTTCTGGTATTGATAGTCCTATTCTGGTGCTTTCCGAGCCGCCAGTTACCTCCATTCCAGACCTCGTGCGCTTTGACATCATGCCTTCCATCTACACGGTTGACTTCGCGCTTGCCTACGGCGAGGCTGCTGCCGCAGCTAACAAGGTTGGCCGCTATCATTTGGCCATTGACACTGGCATGACCCGCATTGGCGTCAGGCGAGAAGATCTTCTTGAGGTACGCGGTTCTATTGATTTCCACAGGGGTCTTGAATGTGCTGGCACGTTTACGCATTTTGCCACGGCCGACGTTCTCGACAACTGGGACTTTGACCTGCAGGTTAATCGCTTTATTGAGGCGGTTACCGCGCTCAAAAACGCCGGCTATGAGCTGGGCTTGGTTCACGCCGACAACACTCCTGGCACCGTCCTGCACAAAGACATTCAGTTTGATATGGTTCGCGTGGGCATTGGCCTAGTATGGACTTCATCCAAGCAAGCTCACTATTCCCCGCATTGACCTGCAGCCCGTTATGAGCGTGCGTGGTCGTGTGACGCGCGTGGTGTATCCAGCTGTTGGCGATGGCGTTGGCTACGGCATGACGTGGCGCGTTCCTCGCAATAATATTCAGGTAGCTACCGTGCCTATTGGTTATGCCGATGGTCTTGCACGTAGCCTTTCTAACCGCATGGATGTTTTGACGCGTGGAGACCGTGTCCGCCAGGTGGGCAACATCTGCATGGATCAGTTTATGATTGCCGTTGATACCGCAGGTACACACGCTAATAAGCCCGCGCACGAGATTCGCTACGGTGACGTGGTTACTCTCATCGGCAAAGATGGCGACCAAGAAATCACCGCAGATGAGATGGCTGACCTCCGTGAGACCATCAATTACGAGGTAGTTTGCAACTTTGGTGCTCGCCTCGATAAGGTGTACATCTAATGGCAGTCACGCTTGACGAGATTCGTGAGCAGATAACTGATTGCAAGAAGTGTCCGCTTTGGGAAACGCGCACCAACATTGTGTTTGGTGGTCCAAATCCCACGGCTCGCATCATGATTGTGGGAGAAGCTCCTGGTAAAAACGAGGATCTAAGCGGTCAACCTTTCGTAGGCGTATCGGGCAAAAAGCTTGACGCGCTGTTAGAAGAAGTTGGCCTTTCTCGCCAGGATGTTTTTATCTCTAACGTGGTCAAATGCCGACCACCTTCAAACAGAAATCCCAAGGTAGCCGAGGTGGAGGAGTGCTCTCCGTACCTTCGCGACCAGATTCGCGCTATTAAGCCGGACGTCATTGTCTGCCTGGGCAACTTTGCAACGCAGTTTGTCATGCATACCGATAAGGGCGTGACGGAGCTGCGCGGCAAGTTTTACCAGATAGGCGCTTTTAGCGTGCTGCCTACCATGCATCCCGCATCAACTATTTACCGCAAGGAGTGGGCGCAGTTCCTCAAAGATGACCTGCGACTTCTTGCTGATTGGCTTGAGGAACACCCTCGAGGAGGCTCGTGTGACTAACCTTTCTACCAGCGCAAATAATACTGCCGTAAACAACGCTGCAACAAACGACACTGCGGCAAACAACACCGGCACAAACAACCTGCCAGAGAAAATCGCAGCCGGCACGTATGTCTCTACTACTACCGAGCAAACTATTGCTCTTGGTCAGATTCTGGGCAAACTCCTGCAAGCAGGAGACGTGCTGGTGCTCACGGGAGACCTGGGCGCTGGAAACGCAGTTCACCAAAGGTATTGCTGCTGGCATGGGCGTCACGGACGATGTGACCAGCCCAACCTTTACCATCGAGATGGTTTACGAGGGCACAACCATGCCGCTCTACCACTTTGACCTGTATCGCTTAAACGATCCCGACCAGCTTGAGGATACCGGCCTGTATGATGCACTTGAGTCTGATGGTCCAACTATCATCGAGTGGGGAGAGCAATTTGCAGAGCAAATTGGCGAGAGAACCCTTGATGTGTATGTCTCTAGGCTATCTGAGGAAGAGCTTTCGTCCGACGACGCTGAGCCTCGCCGTGAGGTTTGCTTTATCCCACAGAATGCTCGTGGAGAAGAGATTATTCAGTCGCTGTAATTGCTGAATAAAAGTGGTTTCACCACCCAGTTATAGATATTTTAAGAATATCTACAACTGGGTGTTTTGGCAGTATACCTGCAATTTCTTTTCATATATACTTACTAATCCGTTGAAACATGTTCAAAAAATAATTGTTTTTCTTGATACATACGAGTTAAGGAATATGAAATGTCAAAGTATTTGCGTAACAACGTAAAACTACTCGCAATTGCAGGCATTATGGCAAGCGTGTTGGTTTTCTCGCCAGTACTTTCTGCGCTGGCTTTTGCTGAAGGTACTGAGGCAGCTGAGGTAAGCGCCACAACTGAAGCTACCACAACAACCGAGGCAACTGCCACAACTGAGACAACTGCCACAACTGAGACGACCGCTGCAGTTGTCGCAACAGATGACGACAGTGATGCAGAGGCAGTTGGATCTTATATGGGTGCCGATGGCATAATGCGTGAAATCCACATTTCAGTCTCAACAGATGGCGGCACTTATAACGGAAATGATTATATTCCACCAACTATTTCAGGTGATTTTAAGAGTGTTTCTTTTAGTAGCAATGTTCAGCGTGAGGGATACACACTGGTAGGTTTTTCAACAGGTTATTTTTCGCAAGAGGAAGTGGACAATGCAACACCAGATATGTCGAAACCATATACTATCGATGAGAGTGGCAATGTTCATATGAATTTTGATGATATTGTTGCCTGGAGTATTACCGACAATATTGATACAAACACTATTACGATTCGCTATCATCTAACTACCTTATGGGCACCAAATCCTGAGCCAGAGCCAACACCAGAGCCTGAGCCTCAGCCAGAGCCAGCACCTGCACCAGTTGCACCTGCCTCGATCCAGTCCAGCAGTCAGCACCAAGGCACAAGAAGAGTGTTCTGCCTAACACTGGTGATACAAGCTCTGTAGCAGGTGTTATTGCAGCAGCCGGTACTACTCTTGTTGCTCTTGGTCTCCGTAAGAAGATGCAGCAGTAAATAGTCGCTTCCTAGTAGAAATAAATCCCCATGTCTAAGTATTTTCACAACAACACAAAGCTTCTTATTCTTTCTGGTGTTCTTGCAGGAGCATTGGTTTTCTCGCCAGCACTTTCTTCTCTTGCGCTTGCTGAAGGTACGCAGGTAACAGAAGCAACTGTAACTACTGCTACGACCGATGTAGCTGAGGCAACTGCCTCGACCGAAGCAACCACCGCAACTGAGACGACTGCCGCAACTGAGACAACCGCGGCGACCGAAGCAACCACTTCAACTGAGGCTGCTACTAGCACCACTGCAACAGATGACAATGGCGCAACTATTGTTCGCTTTTATAATCCTGAAGTTGGTTGGAATACTAGAATTAACCTTGTTGTCGGTGCATACGGCACTCAATACAATGGAAATGCCTATATTCCTGCAACGATTTCAGACGACCATAAGAGCTTCACTTTTGATGGAAATATTTATCGAGATGGTTACACGCTGGTAGGTTACTCGTCAGAATTGCTTTCAAATGCTCAAAGAGATAACGCAACTTCCGACCAGTCAATGCCTTACACCGTTGATACTAATGGAATTGTTCACGTGAATTTTGCTGATATTACCTCGTGGTCCGTTACCGATGACCTGCGTGATGACACAACAACTTACTATTACTACTTTGCTCCGCTTTGGGCGCCAAATCCTGAGCCAGAGCCAACACCAGAGCCTGAGCCTCAGCCAGAACCAGAGCCAGCACCTGCGCCAGTTGCACCTGCCTCCGATCAGGCCCAGCAGCCAACACCAAGGCGCGAGAAAAGCGTTCTGCCCAACACTGGTGACGCAAGCTCTATAGCAGGTATTGTTGTAGCAGCCGGTACCACTCTTGTTGCTCTTGGCCTGCGTAAGAGGATACAACAGTAAATTGCAGGAGTTAATAAGCAATAAAAACGCCTCTAGAAATAAGATTTTGAACTGCCTCCCATTTCTTATGTCCAAGAAATGGGAGGCAGTTCATATGCGGGTGATTATGATTCTGCAGCGTGTTAGCGTCGGCTTTTAGGCCTGGCGCACAAAATAGCGCAGCTTTGGTAGGTTCTGCTAAAGAATCGACATGTTCTTAATCAAGATAGCCAGGCAGCTAGGCGGTCGCACTACCTGATATGCATCTCTATGCATAAACTTCATCTAATATGCTTAAACATGAATAGACTAATATAAGAAATTTAACTATCGATAAATTTAGTATCTACGGAACACACCTATGACAGATATTCTGCACAATTGTGGGCATATTACACACCTAATGAAGATAATCTGCACGTTTTAGCTATTTTCGGCGTCATGTATACGTCTTTTTGACAGATTATCCGACTTAGGTGTGCTTTGAACTACCTCCTATTTCTTATGTCCAAGAAATGGGAGGCAGTTCATTTTCTAGGAGCGTTCTTTTTAGCAATTTGTGGCTCGCGGTTAAACGAGCTTTAAAACACGTTAAAAGATATATCCCTTTGCAACAGCCCAGTTCCAGATGCGGTCTGCCTGCACTTCACAGCGCTGCTTAAGTTCAGCAGTGTTAGAACCAGTGAAAGTAACTTGCTGAACAGAAAGAGGAAGGTTATCTGGTCTGGTAATAGTAAGAGTTGCGCTGTTCATAGCCATGCGAGTCGTCTTGTTAGCGCCAACGCGGACTTTAACAGTAAAGTAACCACGATCAACAGGCCACTCGGTAACTTCTCCGCTATTGGCTGTTCCAGACCTGAATCCATTTGCATTAGCAATAATGCTATAGCCATTCATAAAGAAACCAGCTGCAATAAGTAGGCCACCAATGACGCACAAAAGAATTCCTGCAAAGATGGTACCCTCACCATTTAAATTAAAGAAATTCCAGAGGCCGCCAACAGCAAAAAATGCACCAGTTGCCCAACCAACAAGAGGACTAGCGCCTCCCTGAGGTTTACCAAAATCAATTACATCGTAAGTAAGAGGAATTGGGGAGGTGTCGTTTTTTTATCGTAAAGATAAACGTTACCTAGAATTTCCTGGTTTTGAGCGGGTTTTTGTGGTGCTTCTGGTGGAGTTGGAAGTGACATAAAGCGTCCTCCTTTTAGCTGGTAGAACTATTCAGGATATAAAAAATTATCCTATTTGAGAGATTTATTGTAACGTATTGGATAGTAGAGGCTTAAATTTTTTAATTTTGCATCCCACCTATCGAAAGGATGCTTAATGAAAAGACGTCAACTAGCACTCACTTGTGCACTGGTCCTTGTGCTTTCATCAGGTGTTGTATTTACTGCGTGTAACTTTAACATTGGCGGACCATCACCTGAAGAGATTGCAGCTCAGAAGGAAGCAGAAGAGAAGAAAGCTGCACGCGCCCCGTTTGTAGGCGTTTGGGAAGCAAAGTCTATTAGTGATCCTAGCCAGGGAGATATCCCCGAGAGTGTTTATCCAACGGCAGTAGAATCCATGAAGTCAATTTATGGCTATGATTTTGCTGATGACGGCACGGGTAATTTCATTCGTTTTGGTGCGCAGAAGCCGTTTACCTGGTCTGTTGACGCCGATGGTAAGCTCACTATTACTCTTGCGGGTAATGCCGGAAGCTACACAGCAACTGTTGATTCCTCAGGTCAGATGACCATTGAGGGTTCCGATGGCTCCAAGGCAGTTCTGAAGCAAATCACTAAAACCTCAGGTGACTACTCCAGCCTTAAGTACAAGCCGTTTGATGCAATGGCAGACAAAGGCACCATTGCGTATAACTTCTCTTCTACTAAGGGCGAAGACAAGATGCGCTTTAAGCTAAAGACCGAGGTGGACAAGGTACTTATCGATAATGACGATCTCTATGTCAGGTATGTTGGTATTGCTAAATCCCCAGATGGTTACTCTGAAGGCTACGTCTTTGAGATTATCAATAGATCTGAAAACTGGGTAAATTGCACCTTTAAGTTAGATAATTCTGAGAATTCTGTATGGGCTTACGACTCTAACTATCTTGAGCGTGGCGAGAGGGTCTTTGCATTTGTAATTAATAGTGCAAATCAGAAAAAGCCTCTTGCTGATCAGACCGAGGTAGACGCAGTTGTTGAGTACTACCACATCAAAGGCGGTAAGAGTATGGAAGACACTAAGACAGAAAACGTTGATCTGATTATCTCTCAGAAGAAGTAAGTGGACTATCGCAATGTGCCAAGTACGCGCACATAAAACATTTACGAGTTAAGCGTGGAATATGTAGACGTCACCTGTACAATGGGTGGCGTCTATTCTTTTACTGACTGCTCTTTTGAGCTTAAGAAAGAAGCGTGATCTATCATGCAGAAGGCTTTGATTTCGATTGACTACACTTACGATTTTGTAGCAGATGACGGAAAGCTCACGGCAGGCAAGCCAGCTCAGGCTATTTCAGATGCTATTTATGAGGCTACAAAGTGCGCTTTTGATCGTGGCGATTATATTTTCTTTGCTATTGATGCTCACGATCCAGAGGATAACTTCCATCCAGAGACTAAGCTTTTCCCACCTCACAATATTATCGGCACAAGTGGTAGAGACCTGTTTGGCCCTCTGAATGATTTCTATCAGCAGCACAAAGACGATAGCCATGTGTTCTGGATGGACAAGCGTCACTACTCGTCCTTCTCGGGGAACTGATCTTGATATTCGTCTGAGGGAACGCGGCATTAACACGGTCATCCTGACTGGTGTTCTTACCGACATCTGTGTACTGCACACAGCGGTTGATGCTTACAACCTAGGCTATCACATTGAGGTTGTTGAGCCAGCAGTTGCATCGCTGACGCCAGAAAATCATCAGTTTGCGCTTGCACACTTCAAGTACACGCTTGGTGCAACATTGGTTGATGCAGAGCTTAATGAGATTGAGAACTCGTAATGACGCCAGAAGAACGCGCAGTTATACGCAAATAAGTATCTACGTAAATCAGTTAAAGCATTTAATTGACCCAAGGTTAAAAACTTGGGTCTTTTTGTTACCCTAGTCTAACTTATTTGATAAGATACAAGTGATTTATGGACAAAACTGTTGTGGCTCACTGGAGGAGTTACATAAAACAGTTAGATTGGGGGAAGCTCTATGTACGTTAAGCATGTGCCAAGTAGGCTCCGTGCTCAGTTTGCTGTTGTGATGGCAATTGCTGCTTGCTTGTTTCTCGCCATTTGCAACAAAGGCTTACGCTGATGGTACGTTTGAGATTACTGACTGGCTCTCGGGCTATGGTTCTAGTAGTTTGCAATACATCTACAGCAACAACAAGGCTGCAATGGACGCTGCATCTACGTGGTCTTTCTCTGGTTCAAGGGTAACTATTGGTGCCAGTAGCGGTTCTTCTATTCAGGACTTCACTGTTCCTACCACCGTAACAAATATTACTAGTACCTATCAGAGCACGTACTTGGGCAATGGTACTCGTGTTCAGGTTTACGCTGGTCTGAGCCCTAAGGGTTCTCGCATTATTTTCCCAGCCGGCTTTAACGGAACCGTCTCAAATATGCTGTTTGAGGGCGAGGTAATTGTTGAGGCTGGTGCAAACGTAACCTTTGATAATGTTACGTTCTATAACGGTCTTGATAACAGGGGAACTTCAACCGTTAAAAACTCCACGGTTGTTCAGATTGATCTTACTACCACCAATGGCGGTGATTTGACTATCGAGAATACCAGGTTCCAGAATTCCAACAATACCGCTGGCGTGGTGCTTCCTTCTAACAAGATCACTCCTGCAAAGGTTGGCGAGGCCTACAACGAGCCAATCACCATTCCTTGGGCAGCGTCCACTATGGGTTACGACACCTTTACCGTAGATAACCTGCCCGCTGGCCTTACGCTCAGCCCAATGGAAAATGATGCAACTGCTCGTAGAAGCACCGCAACTATTTCTGGTACTCCAACTGCGGCAAGTAACGGTTATACACGCATCACCATCAAGAATGGAAGTCTGTACGACTTCACCATTCCTATGAAGATGAGCGTTCAGAAGGGTACCGTTGCTGTTCCAACTGCAACCAACTATACCTATAACGGTCATCTGCGAAGAGGCTTTGATGTCACCGCTAATCCACAGGTAGTTGTTAGTGGCCAGGTTTCAGCAACTTATCCTGGTACATATGACGTTGAGCTTGATCTTGCTGACCCTATGAACTACACCTGGGAAGATGGCACCACTGACACCAAGGACGCAACTTGGACCATCAATAAGGCTCAGCTTGTTGTTACCTATGCTGGCGAGACTGTTCAGAAGGGCGTTGCTCCTCAGCTTGCTCTTACTGTTACCGGTTTTGTAAACGGTGAGACTGCTGATACCGCTCGCAACTACACCGCTCCTACCCTCAGTGCAACTGACCTGAGCGTTGGTGCGCACGAGCTGACTCCTGCAGGTGGTTCAGCTGACGACTACGAGTTCGTCTACGTTTCTGGAACTCTTACCGTGACCGATACTGCAAGCGACCCATCTAACAGCAGCACTAACAACAGCACCAATAACAGCACCAACAACGGCACCAACAGCTCTCAGAAGAAGCACAAGTCGCACAAGAAGGGAGTACTGCCAGATACCTCTGACGCTTCCGTTGTTCTGTCTTCTGTCAGTATGATTGCTGCTGCAGGCGCTATGGCTGCCGGTATTCGTCTCCGTAAGCGTGCATAGTCTCTCAGACGCAGCACCCTTTGTAATCGTTTGAACTAGTAACAGCCTCTCCTGTATGGGGGAGGCTGTTTTGGTTCGCGGCTTTAGCCTGTTGAGCGCGAGAAGCGCGCGAAACACAAAACCACCCGCTATGCGGGTGGAGAATACTTTTTGCTTTTGCAAATTAAAAATCCTTCCTTCTAGCATAGCGATTGTTCAGGTCACTAATAGCCAAGAAGGAAGGAGTAGCTATGGCACTATAAGGCCAATAGCCTTGCGCACACAAAATGGTTATGTAAATACCACATTGTGTTTACACCAAAGTATAGAAGGAAAGTCATTTATAACAAATACAGAGAAGACCTTCGAGAAATACTCAAGATGCTTTGTGACTGGAAAGGAGTAGAAATTCTTGAAGGTCACCTCATGCCAGATCACATACACATGCTTGTGAGTATTCCGCCTAAGATAAGCGTTTCAAGTTTTATGGGTTACTTAAAAGGTAAAAGCTCACTGCTCATGTTTGACAGACATGCAAACCTTAAATATAAGTATGGTAATAGAAAGTTTTGGGTCGCAGCTACTATGTATCAACCGTGGGTCTTAATGAGGCGACAATAAGAAAAATATATTCGAGAACAAGAAAAACGCCGATATAGCTCAGGATAAATTAAGTTTGAAGGAATATGAAAAATCCCTTCGAAAAAAATAATCTAACTGGACAGCCAGTTTAACTGGCTGCCGGTGTTACATTGCTATTGTGACCTGAACGAAGTGAAGGGCAAAGGACTTGAGTCCTGGGCAAGTATACTTAGGGTTATACCCTAAGAGCAAACCACACGCTATGCGGGTGGTTGTGATTTATATAATTCGTTTGATTGGAGAGAAAAACTATGAAACAAATTGACAGAGCAATATTGGATACAGACAAAGTGATTTGTAAAAATATCAGTAGATTTGATGACTCAGAACGTGGGTTATTGAGCCAGAATATTTTGTCGCATTTACGTAATTTTGTAGAATATATTGCAGATAAAGTATATGCTAACGGTTCAGACCTAGACCCCGATAATTATGCTGTAAATGTTGACGCGTTGAAGTATTTGCAAACAAGAGGAGACCTCCGTTTTTTATACCAATTTCATGAGCTTCTACAAAAGTCGGTGTCACATTACACTTTAGATGAAAATGGTTCTGAAAGACTAATGCTGAAGTACTATGAGTATCTCCTGAAAATAAAAATTTTTCTTAATGATACATATGGACTTCATGTTCTGGATAATATTGAAGATTTTCCATTGGATACGGATACAGAATTGTCAGAGTATCATGAGAAAATTGCAGAAAAGATTTACAGTCCAAGTCCGGGATGTTCAACAAGTACATATTCAGATAGATATTATATTCAAAAGATTAAGCCATTCTTTGTGAACCAGCGAGTATACTACGAAGTTACATTTACTGCGGCAAATAGTAAAATGAGCAAATTTGACCGAGTAATCGCTTTTTCACGTCATGAAATACTAAGTAACTATGCGGTAAACTTTCGATTCGTAATGATTCGATTAATGTTTTAGGAAAAGAAATGCCTATTCAAGTTATCGATGAGTGGAATGTATCAATACGTTCCTGTGAATTGGATAATTTTGCAGATATTATCGGAAAGCATTCTAAGATCAACTCAGGAACAAAAGAGTATTCCGAATTGATGCGGTTTTTAAAAGAAACTAAAATGCCACTATCCGAGTTGGTTGTGTGCTCAGAACGGTATTATGGTTTTGTAAAAAATCAGATTACAGGTCAGGGAAGAACATCACATATCTTTGACACTATTGATCAGTGTAGGGAGCTAATCTTATCCAATAAGCCTGGATGTAATGTGCTTAGTATCTGCTGTACCATTTGAATAATAGGGTTATTAAATGGCAACGTTCGGATGTTGGCTGTTCATTGTTGTCAGAACTAAATTTAAATTATGGATGCATTCCGTTTGATAATATGCCGTTTTGTACATCATTGAGAAACCATAATCCACGCATATACGATTTGTTGGACTGTCTATCGGAAAAAGGAAGAGAACATGAGCTATTCGCACGCCACATTCAAAATAATACAGAGATAGAAGGGAACTTGTTTACACCCAAAAAAAGGATATAGTAGGTTTTGATAATATCGATGAGCTGATTAATACATACAATTGCAAGTTATATCTTCCAAAACATGAACACAGAAAGCTGATGGATTTTCATGATTTTGTATATATCAAAGGATATGCTGATGATAGCGCATTCATAATTCAAAAATTACGAGACCTGGCAACAAGTGGAATAGCACAATATACTGGATCTGTAGATTCATGGCTGAACAAAGGCTCATATTCTATTGATTCGCCAGAAAAAAAGACGCATTGCGAAATATGTTTGCAAAATCGCAGGTGGCGTTTATTTATGGTTCTGCTGGGACTGGAAAATCAACGCTGATCAATCATATTTCAAACTTCTTTTCTAACCAGAAAAAGTTGTATTTGGCGAATACACATCCAGCAGTAGAAAATATGCGCAGGAAAGTAACTGTCAGCAACAGAGAGTTTAATACCATCGCAAGCTTTATTTCTGAAAACAACCAGCATACAAAATGTGATGTCCTTATTATTGATGAGTGTAGCACAGTAAGCAATTCTGATATGCGAAAAAGTCTTAGAAAAAGGCGGAGTTTAAGCTTTTTGTTCTTGTAGGAGATGTTCATCAGATTGAATCAATTTATTTTGGAAACTGGTTTGATATTGCACGCAAATTCATTTGCAAAGACTCTATCTTTGTACTAACAGATCCATATAGAACGCAAAACAAAAACCTTCTGACCGTGTGGGAGAATGTTCGAAAACTGGACATCGCAATTTTTGGAGCCGATGGTTAAAAGCAAATATTCTATCCGTCTGGATGAATCTATTTTCTCTCATGCAGAGGAGGATGAAATCATTCTCTGCTTAAATTATGATGGATTGTATGGAATTAACAATATCAATCGCTTCTTACAAAACAGTAATCCGAATCCGGCGATTCAATGGGGTATCGGATTGTATAAAGTTGGTGATCCTATATTGTTTAATGAATCAAAACGTTTCTCGCCTTTGATTCACAACAATTCGAAGGGACGTATTGTAGGTATTGCTACGGAGGAAATGAAGATTTGGTTCGAAATTGAGTTGGATTGTATGATCAATGAATTAGATGCATGTGAATATGATTTTGAATTGATGGATGCATCTGAAAGCGGAAATTCTATAATCAAATTCAGCGTCGATAAATACAGAAGCACCGATGAAGATGATGAGTATTCTGACGCAGTTGTTCCATTTCAAGTCGCTTATGCAGTGTCCATCCACAAGGCTCAGGGTTTGGAATATTGTTCTGTGAAAATTGTAATTACCAACGAAACTGAAGAACGCATTACACATAATATTTTCTATACTGCAATCACTCGTGCAAAAGAAAATCTTAAAATCTATTGGAGCCCTGAAACAGAAAAGAGTGTGTTGGGAAAACTATCGGTCAGAAATTCCAATCGAGATGCCAATTTGTTGGAGCAGTTGTATTTTCTGTGAGTTTTTAAATACAGGCAAAGTTACCACATTGTCCAGCTTGACGGTTTTCTTCCCGCATATAACTTGTGCCCAAGTTGTGGACAAGTGCAGATTGACTTCTGCCCTAATTGGGCAGAAGTCAGTATTCGTAAGGATATGAATAATTCAAAAAATTAGTTTGAGCTAGCGCCTATACTTGGCGTTCTCGAATGCAATCTTAAAGTCTTCGAGGAGTTCTCGAGGGACCTTTTCCTGATCTCCGTGATGGAGCTCCTGCATAAAGACATTGCTTATAGCTCCAAATCAGGCGAGGAGCAATCTTATCTGCAAGAGGAACAAACTCTAGGACATATCTTTTATCATCAATGGTAAGCCAGGTGACTCTCCAGCTACTGACGGTTCCCTCAATATCTGAAGCATGAGCCGAAGCAAAGACATTTTGATTGTTATCAAAGAGGTACACGACACCATCTGCGTCAACACCAACAAAACCGTCTGTAGCGCATTGTTCAAAACCAGAAACAATATGCGCACCGCTGGTCCAGAACACCCAGTTCTTCTCGCCAGTCATAGACAGACCTTTCTAAAACATCAAAAGTTTCTTGATTAAATGGTAGTTGGAGAATACTTTTAGGGCAAGTAAATTTCGGTCAAAAAGCATAGTTTACCTGCGAACTCAACCTGTTGTTGAGTGGTCGGAAACCGTTGCGATACCTAACTCAACTGATGCGTTCTTGTTGAACGTATTGTTACGACTCATAGTGAAATTAGCGGCCCGCAAGCTATTTCAGTAATAATGAGTTAAGAAAAAGGAGCAACTATGATTACTTCATCTGAGACCCTTGGTCGTCGTATTGCACGTCTTCGTTTGGCTAGAACTGCAACGCAGGAGCGTCTGGCAAAGGAGCTGAACGTGAGTCCGCAGGCGGTGAGCAAGTGGGAGAACGACATTAACTACCCGGATATCTCGCTGTTGCCAGATCTTGCGCGCTTCCTTGGTGTGTCTGTTGACGAGCTTTTGAGTGGCGCAAGTGCTTCTGCTCAGGAGGGTGTTGCTGCCCAAGAGCGCGCTGCTGCCCAGGAGAGAGCTGCCGAGAAGAGCACTGCTGAGGTTGTTTCTGTTGTAGTTGATGAGCCCGCAGAGATCGTAGAAGAGCCTACCGAGCAGGACAACCAGGGTATTGCTACTCAGTCTTCAGGTTTCAGCTTTGGTAAGCTTTTTGGTAAGAGTATGGTCAAAGTCGAGAAGAACGACGAGGCTGACGGTAGTAAGAAGAAGGGTGTCCGCCTTGGCAACGGCTCTGCAAAGCACGGTTTGCACGTGTACGTTGTCTCCGACGATGGTGACGTTGTTGATATGTGCGTGCCTCTGGGCCTGGCAAAGTTTGTTTTGAATTCGGGAATTCAGGTCAGCGGAAGCTATCTTAATCAGGAGACCCAGGAGCAGCTCTCTAACATCAATCTTGATGCACTTATGGATGCCGCAAAGACTGGCGAGAGTGGCACACTTGTAGATATTACATCCGCAGACGGTGATGTTGTAAAGATTTGGTTTGACTAAGCACTAACGATTACATAGACTGATAAAAAACGAGATACGCCCGGGCAGTTGCTTGGAAGGACACGGTCTCGTTTTTTGTCGTGGATTTGATTAAGTTTACTATCTCATGTTGTTTCTCATTTGATGTAAAATAATGCTACTAAATTGCGTACTGGATAGTGCGGGCTCAAGAGAGCCAATTATCTTTTTTGGCATCTTCATATTGCATGGAGATGCCATTTTTTAAAGGAGGATGAAATGGAGCAAATTGCTCTGTTGTTCGAATCTTCTGCAGAAAATCCTAATGTTGTTGATCAAGTCTGGTACAACGAATGGTTGGCAGCCAAAGAGCTATCACAGTTTGATGTTCATCTTTTTAATTACGAGGCATACCTTAATGGAGAAGAACTAATTTGTGATAAAGCTCCAAGGCATGACATGCCAACGTTTCTTCGCTGTCATACAACGTCTGGAGAAAATTACAAACGCCTAGAACATGATCTTTTATCTTTAGGGTATAGGCTTTTAACTGATTCTTGGCGCGTAATCGGACCTGAAGAAAGAGGTTTAGGAGGACATTCTTCATCAAGGGATTATGCAATAGAGAGCATTAATGTTGGTGCATGTTTGGTTCAAGTGGTCACGGCTCTTACCCTCCTACTGTCTACGTTGTAAGAGATGCTGATGGTCCTCTTAGTGATTTAAATGAAAGCCTAGCTATAGGATATTTTTCTGGAGATGAGGGCAAAGAACTTGCTAAAAAATTTGAGAAAGCAAAAGGTACTTACTTTACTGGTGGGGCTTTCTTTGAAGAATATGTAACAAAGGCTACATGTAATGATATTCCTGTGACTTGGAGAGTTTTTTATTTTGAAGGAAAAGCATTTTTTAAAAGTCCAGTAGAGCCCGATGCCTTAACAATTTGTCCCAATTTACCCAAACCACCTAAAAAGCTTATTGGAGCATTTCAGGATGTTACCTGGAACTTGTTTTATGCTTGCGATTTCATCTTGTTAAAAGAGGGCATTTGGAAATGTTATAGGTTTTTTGATGGACAGATGTCTCAGGTTCCGATTGGTGAAGACGTCGAAAAATTCTATACGACACTTGCTAAATGCATAAAAAAGGCACCTCAAATTCCAGAATGGGTATGGTGCCTTACAGCAGAAGTCAGAGATGAAAATAAGATTGGGGAGGATAAACGCACAGTTCATGGAACGCGTCATTTTTCTCCGGGTACAAAAGTTTTTCTTCATCCACCAAATTGGGACGAACGTGTTGCTGCAATAGGCATCCCTCGTTATACAGATAAATATATACGTGTTGTTATGGATGTCAGAAAGCTTGAACATTTTGCATTAGAGAAAGTGAGTGATCCAGAAATTGTAACTGCACTTCAAAATCCTGGTAACATCTGGGTATTTACCCACATGGCGCCAACTTCAGTTGGACGTGGTTACTGGGATCAAAGTGAGGAATCAAGACAACAGATTCAGGACGAAATAAATTGGCTTTCTCATTTAGATCCAGACGGAAAGCGCTGGTCATAACTTATTTTGTTGACATTTTATTGTAGGAATATAGAATTGCGTTAACGGAAAGTAGCACAGTACGGGGAGTGCCCTTGATGGAGGAGACGTAGGTTCAAATCCTACCGCCGTGATTAGCCGCCTTAGGACGGCTTTTCGTTTAGTGCGTATTCGATTTACACTCACGTTGTCGACAAAAGCGCCGCAGCTATCACCAATTGGTGTTAACCGGGGTGCTTTGCTTTACGATAGCACATGCCTGCTATGAGAAGTCAGTCGGCCACGCAATCCTATCAACTATACTTGTGGCAAATAATTTGACGCAATGTCTCAACGGCATGTTCTTCTCGACTGATGGTGGAGATTCTTATATGAAGTCTTTGATTGTGTACTATTCGTATTCTGGCATCACAAGAAGGCTTGCGGAGGATATTGCGCTGATTACAGATGCCGAGTTGATGGAGCTTAAGCCTCAAGAGCCCTATTCTTTCTCGTATAACACGGCGGTAAAAGAGGTTAGAGCGCAAATAGAAAAAGGCGTTTGTCCTGCGTTGATGCAATACGATATAAACGTTGCTGACTTTGATACTGTTTTTGTGGGCTCTCCCAACTGGCTAAAAACATTTGCCCCTCCGGTGCTTTCGTTCTTACGGGCAACGGATTTGAGCGGAAAGACAATCATTCCGTTCTGTACGCACGGCGGCGGAGGATTTGGCAACATGATTGAGGATTACAAGAGAGAGTGCGGTACTTCTCGCGTGATACCAGGATTGGCGGCAAAAGGCACGTATACTTTTAGTGAAGTGCAAAAATGGCTGGATTCGATAGGGTTGAGCGATGCGAGTACTTCTAGCTGAAGATGAGAAGAGAATGGCTGCGGCTATCGTGGCTCTATAAAACGGGTGGCGTGTCCTCCCTCTATGCAGAGCGAAACTGCGCCACCAGCAATCTTTAATATATCACATTTTGTTTTGGATAAAAGCGCTCTACACAGACGTCTTTCTCGACAAGACGTTTTTTTTATTTATGCAGGTGGATGGGTGTATTACAAAATATGCGAAAATCGCATATTTATAGGTTGAAGTGCAGTTTTATAAATATTCTAAAATCGCATATTCTTACTTTTATCTGGGATTATTCGATTGATGCGTTATCGTCATGCGCAAGCAAGGAGTTGAACAGCTCGTCGATACCGGCTTGACGCTGGGCGGTTCTTCCTCGGCTCGTATCCACGAGCCATCTTGGTAGTAAAGAACGTCACCCTGGCAAGCATTGCTTGGAAGCTCATCAACAGAAACGGTAAGCATATTGCCTAGCTGATCGTTTAGTTCAAGCACGGCAAGATTGTTGTCTTCAAATCGATCAATGATTGCTTTCATTACTTGGACCTTGATTTCGACGACGTGCCAGATTTATCTTGTGAGGTGGGAGCCACTACTGTGCCGGGCTTCTCGCCAGATATATCAATGTTTGTACCATCGCAGGTAATAGTAATGGTTCCATTGGCGCCCGTACCCCAGACTTCAACGGAATGCTTGTGGAGGGCATTCAGAACCGACTGCATGGGGTGGCCGTAGGGGTTGTCCACGGCGTACGAGAGGATGGCGTAGGTGGGCGAGAGTTTGCGGACCAGCTGTTCGGTGGTGCCTGTTCGGGAGCCGTGATGCGAGAGTTTGAGCACGTCAATGTGGCCTGGATTAGAGTCCAGGATGGCATTTGTGGGCGCGTCTCCCGTGAAGAGGAACGTTTTGTTGCCAACGGTCAGCTTGATGATTATCGAGTAATCGTTGGTGTCGGGAAAATTTGCGTCTTTTTTGGGCCAGAGAATTTCCAGCTTGTAACCGTCGGTTTGGTCGATGATGGTGCCCGCTTCGGCAAGGGTTATCTGCAGGTTATTGTTCTGGATGGTGGCCAGAAACTTTCTGTATGTTGCCGTGTTGTTTGTCTTATTTGGTGCGTAAATGGTCCCGATTTGAGTGCTGGAAATGACATCCGCCATGCCACCGATGTGGTCTTCGTCGGGATGGGTAGCTACCAGGTAATCAATCTTGTTTCGACCAAGTTCTTGGAGGACTTGTTCGATTTTTGGTGCTGACCCTGTGGGACCGGCGTCGATAAGTACGGTTTTCTCGGGAAGTGCAATGAGAATGGCTTCTCCCTGGCCGACGTCGATAAACTTGATGGTTACGTTTGCGCTGGTCTGCGCGGTGGCGGATGGCGTGCCGGAGTCTGGTTGGGATGACGCGGCGGAGTCTGATTGGGATGGCGAGCCGGAATCTGGTTGGGATGACGCGGCGGAGCCTTGCTGTGGCGATCCCGCAGGTGAAACGACAGTTGGAAGCGGTTGCGTGAGCGCGGCGCTAAAGTAGAGCGCTACCGTCAGCGCGGCGAGCACGACTCCAGCTTTCTGTTTTCCCGCGTATCGTTTGCGCGGTTTGAGCTTACCTTTTACGAGTTGTTTGGAAGTGCTGGGGTCTTCGTAGATGAGGTTGAACACGCTCTCGATAACCGGGAGCGAAAAAATTGCTGGTAGAAGATAAGAAAGCAATTTTGGCAAAGCAAGTATTTGAGCCAAGGTAAATGCGCCAACAATGAGCAATGCGTTCATGACAAGCCTGGTAAGTCCCGATTTCCAGCCTTTGAGATAAAACTGAGGAATGCCAAAAATACCAAATACTAGAGAAAGAATGAGCGCAAATAAGTAGTCAGATTGCTTGCCAGGGGCTGTATGGGGTGATTCAGTTTTACTGTCAAATTGCTGTTGGTTGGGCATAAAACCTCTCTGGACATGTACGTTTTGAAGAATCTTACCCTATTTGACCAGCCAGTCTAGGGCTTTCTGCATTCTTCCCTCAATGTTTTGGAAGTGGTTTCCCGCGGTTGAGCTCAAACGTCGAGGCTATCCCCGCGTTCTCTAGTTTGCTGGCGAGAAGTTCGGCGTTTTCTCGCACGTGCATTATTTGTGGATTGGGGGTTCGTGCTTCTCGATCACCCAGCGAAAGAAAAACGTGTGTGAGGCCGACCACCTCTCCGCTGAGCTGCTGGTCAACGTAGTCCAGAAGGCCTGGGAACCAGAACGATCCCGAGACAGCTCCAATGCGCTGGAAGGTTGCGGCGGGGGCGCTGAGTTGCGGCGCGGCGGCGTCGGGCTGGCAGCCGCGTGCGACTTGCTGCGACACGCCGGCCCAGAGGCTGAACAGGCCCGCGAGCGAATAGCCCACAAGCGCCCTATACGCCGGCGGCTCGGTAAGCTCCGATTCTGCCCAAGGAATTACCTGGTTGATAAGGGTGTCGAGCGTCTTTTGAGCGCCGTCGCCAAAGTTGGGACCCTTGGCAAAAACGCGCGGGGCACACCAGGGCGAGAAGTTCTCTTCCCACAGGTCAACGCCAATATTTACTAGGCTGACGCCCTCAGGTACCTGAATGGGGGAGTTGTCGGCCACGTCACCTAGGAGGTAAACGACAGGAGCTCCAGCTACAGAGGACATCTGCGTGTGGACGGAAAGTCCGGAGATGGTCGTTTCTCGCCACGGGGTTGGTGTTGGGGCGCGCGACTGCGGCGACGTTGGAGTGTGTGTCTGGTGCGGTGCTCATGCTACTCGCTCAGAGCCATTTGCAGGTAGTAGACGTTTTCGCGCAGACGGGCGGCAACTTCGCGGTCGATAACGCCCTCGAACTGCAGGCGAGAAATCTGGTCCAGCTCAATGCGGAGCGCGTTTTCGGCCACGTCATCGGCGTATTTGCGAGCGTTGGCAATCTGCTGCCTAAAGTGAGGCGACACCTTGTGCGAACTCAGGTTATAAGGCAGCAGGTAGGAGGCTTGAGTGGTACTGGAGCCGTGCTCGTCGTTGATGTTGATGCGGCTCCAAATTGACTCAATTGCTGACTCATGGTCAATCATCAGGTTAGAAGCGATGACAGCCAACTCTTCATCGTCGCCGTTTGCAATGCGCTCCAGATCATCGAGTTCCGCGTACTCCATCTCAAGCGCGTACAAACATGCCTGGTAGTAGGACTGATCGGCGTCTTCTAGGTGCCTGATTCCGTCGTCGATGATGTGCTGAGCAGCTAGTTTGAGCTCGTGGAGACCCACGGCAATTCGCGAGCGGTGGTTTGTTTTTGCGGCAATATTTGCAACGGACCCGTGGTAGCCTACTGACCTGCGGATTGAAGTAATGTCGTCAACAATTTGGTCCCATGGAATGGGGTTGTTGGTCTTAATGTGGCGCTTGTGAAGTTCCTCGAGGCGTTTCTGCTGTACATCTGTCTCGTGAAGCACCAGCTCTTTGACCAGCTTTCCCGAGCCAGGCGCGGTGATGCGAGCGGCAAACAGGCGGTTGGTGTAACGCGTGATAGTCAAACGAAGCGCAGGTAGATACTTTGATATGGCGTTCTCAGACTGCAGCATGCTCCTGAGCTCGGCAAGGGTTGCCTCAAGAACGGCAATCTCTCCCTTGTGGAGACGTTCGGGCAGGTCAGAGTCTGCATCAGGGGATTTGGACAGCACGGGCAACAGATTGTCCGCCAAGAGCAACGTGGCGAGAATAACGCCAGCGGCGATAGTGATCAGCAGGTCCCTCTGCGGAAACGCTGCTCCAGACTGGGTCATCATCGGCAAGGTGAAGATGATCGACAACGTTACCGCACCTTTTGCTCCCGCGATGGTGGTGACCAGCACGTTCTTGATGAGCTCGGCCGACGTGATGGAGATGGGCTTTAGGGCGCATGTGGGTTTTGACTGCTCATCGGGTTTCTCGCCATCGGCGGGGCTGCTACCTGGGGCGGAGCTGCTGCCTGCGGCGCCCTTCTCGCCGCCGGCGAGGCTGCTACCTGTAGAGTCATTCTCGTCATCCACGTCGTCTTTGCCGGTGCAAAGTCGGCTGCCCTTGTGGAGCTTGTGGGTTTCCAGCGCGTAGAGCCACGCGAAGCGAACTGCGTGCATGAACAGGGTAATTGCGACCACGATGCCCAAAATTTGCAGGATGTTCAGGCCGCCGTTTGTGCCCGGAAGAACGGCCAGCGGAAGCTCCATTCCCAGGAACACAAAAAGCGTGCCGTTGATGAGGAAGCTGATGACTTTCCATGTAGAATCCGAGACCAGTTTTTGCCGTGCGAACAGCGCTTTATTGTTTTGCCTACGAGGAAGAGCAATCACCAAACCCGCTGCAACAACAGCCAAAACGCCAGAAACATGGAAGGTTTCGGCAAGAAGATAGACAAGGAACGGCGTAAGTACTTCGTACAGCACGTTTGCGACGGTGTCTTCGTAACCCAGCCTGCCAAGCATGGCGTTTACGACGGAAAACGCAAAGCCCGTGACAATGCCCATGGCTATGCCGCCCACAAAGAGCACCGTAAACGATCCCGCGGCATCTACCAGCGAGAATGCGCCTGTAACCGCCGCCGCGACGGAAAACTGGAATGCAACAACGCCGGACGCGTCGTTGATCAGGGACTCTCCGGAGAGCAGCGTCTGCTGGCGATGGGTCAGGTGAATGTTGGATTTAAGCGCGGTGACGGTTGCCGCGTCGGTTGGTCCCAGGGCCGATGCAAGCGCAAAAGCCGCAGCTAGAGGGATTGACGGGACCATCAGATGGAGAGCATAGCCGACCGAGAGCACGCTGACAATTACCAGCGCAATCGCCAGCGACAAAATGCTGTTCAAGTTGAGGAGAAGTGTACGAATGTTGGTTTCTCTCGTCTCGTTGAAGAGGAGCGGAGCAATGAAGACCAGCATAAAGAGCTCGGATTCCAGGTGAACCTCCTGGACGCTGGGCAGCACGAGCGCAACAAGCAGGCCGATAACAACCTGGATAACGGGGATGGAGACGTTGACAAACTTGTCGATAACCGAGGAAGCCGCGACGCAGGTCAAAACAATGAGCACAAATTCGAATGTCTCCACAGGCTTCCTTCCTGGTCGTAGGTGGCAACGACGGCGAGCGTCGAGCGACGGTGGGTCCGCAACGAGCGACGGGTCCGTGACGAGCGACGGGTCCGTGACGAGCAGCGGGTCCGTGGCGAGCGACGGATCCACGAGGGTTCCGAGCACACGGGGCTTCTCGCCAGATAACGCTTCATTCGAGTATATACGGTTTTGCGGCTCTAGCTTGACTTGGCGCAGATAACACATGGTTTCTGCGGTGATGCGTGAGCTCTATCAGTGAGGCTTGGAATTGCGAGCCTGAAAAGTGCATGAAGTCTGAGTACATTTACTCAGACATGACGAGAAAAACCGGCAAATAACTCAGACTTGGTGAACTTTTCCGGCAAATTATTCAGACATGGCGAGAAAATCAGGCTCCATGAAAGAGCGAACTCGGACGCGCTTTAAACTTTGCCTGAAAAGCGAGCCTAAAAAGCGAGCCTGAAAAGTGCAAAGATTCTGTATTTTGGATACAGATTCTTTGACGAAATCAGGCAAATCCACAGATTCTTTGATATTTTCAGGCAAATTTTACAGATTCTTTTAAGAAATCAGGCGCGGAGCAAAAATTGAGCGCCCCTAGATTACACAATTCCCAGGTAGAAGAATGCGTAGTTGAGCACGTTGATTAACGTGTACAGACCTCCAATGACCAGGTAGGGCCAGAGGTGCGCTTTGGTGATTGCGATAAACTCGCGGATAAACGCCGTGGGCCAGTACCAGCCTTTGGTGTGCGAACCGATGCCATCTGCCTTAATGCCCAGGTTGTGGGCGTATTCGGCGCAACGGAAACGTGGAAATCGCTGGTAACAACCGCTGTGGTGAATTCGCTGTCAGCAGGCGCGTCGTTGCTGGTAACCGATCCGCCAGCAGGCGCGTCGTCGGCCGCTGCGGAGGTACGGTCGGCGCGAATCACAGCTAGCGAGTACCTAAGATTTTCCCAGGTAGTGGTCGACTTGTCTTCCATGAGAATTGCGTCAGCTGGAACACCTTTCTCCAGAAGATAGTCGCGCATGGCCTGAGCTTCGGAGACAATCTCGTCAGCGCCTTGACCACCAGAAACAACAAACTTTCCGTGCTGATGCTGCTTATTCCACAGCTCAAGTGCCTTATCAATCCTGCCTGCAAGCAGCGGAGTTGGTCGCGGACCGTCAAGCCCAGCGCCGTGAATAATGATGTAATCGTATTGGCGTCGGCGGGGAAGCAAACGATACACCCACGAATAGAACAGCAAAGCCATAAAGGTAAACGAGAACCACAGGCCCTCGAGCGTAAAAAGTCCCAGCACAAAGACAATAATGTGTCGAACGTCCGGGTCAAAATAATTCACGATGGTCGGCGACGCAATCAGCAGAACAAGGAATCCAGCCATCAAAAACGGCAGCATCGATGTCAGTGAAAATCCGTTATTTTTTACCACAACTATGGTGTTGATCAGCAAGAAACCAATGGTCAGAAATGGTGTCAGCAGTACAAGAGTAACCAGAATTAGTCCAAGGATAAAGTTGTTCAGCCTCAGCACCAGAAGAATTGATGACCACGCAAGAGCCGCGAACAGAAAAAGTGCATTGCGGAACTGTCTAGGTTCCTTGATAAATGAGTAAATAAACAGTACACCCGGAATAACCGCTGGAGCCAGCAGGATGGCGTACGAGATCATGTACTGCCAGTCAAGGTGAACGCCAGCGTCTTTGAGTAGGGTGTCTAAAAGCATGTGAATTCCTTCCTTGACCAGTGGATTTCTCTTCTTGAAGCAGCTTGCTTAAAAACTCATGTGGCGAGAAACCCGTCTACTAGAATTCTAACAAAGCGCCCCTGCATAACACCACGGAGCAACCGCGTACAACAGAAAAGTGGACATCTGCCCTTTTGATTCGGTGAACGGTAACCGCTCGCCGATAAGCGTTGTTTCGCATCGGTCGAAGGTTTGATTAACGGTATGTTAGCGTACACATTGTCTACGTGCGCAAATATCGGATATTTGCAAACCGCATTTCTCGCCAAGTCAAAATTCATGAAAGTCTGCTCAGCCTTTTATGGGTTCGTTCTAGCTTTGCGCAAAAAGTACTTGAAAATGTACTTTGCGAGTAATCGCGGGTGTTCGCGGACCGCAACAAGCGCGGATCGCTGCGACAGCACGCACACGCACGCTCGCACGCGAGCTTTCGCAAAAACGTTTATTAGCCTCGTCAGTGTCACGCAAAAGGCGTGCTCCTCCACGAGGTAGGTAGTGTTTCAACTTCAGAAACACAGATTTTAGGAGGGTTTTATGAAGGGTTATGCAATGCTCAAGATCGGCGAGTCCGGCTGGATTGAGAAGGAGACACCAAAGTGTGGTCCTCTGGACGCAATCTGCAAGCCACTTGCGGTCGCAATTTGTACTTCTGATATTCACACTCTGTGGGAGGGCGCAATCGGCGACCGTCACAACATGATTCTTGGTCATGAGTGCTCCGCAGAGGTTGTCGAGGTCGGCGAGTGCGTCAAGGACTTCAAGCCTGGCGACCGCGTCCTCGTTCCTGCAATTACTCCAGACTGGAACTCCCTTGAGGCTCAGGCCGGCTACTCCATGCACTCCGGTGGCATGCTTGCTGGCTGGAAGTTCTCCAACTTCAAGGACGGCGTCTTCTCCGAGTACTTCCACGTAAACGACGCAGACGGCAACCTTGCTCACATGCCAGAGGGCATGGATCCAGCAGACGCCTGCATCCTTTCTGACATGGTTCCAACCGGCTTCCACGCAGTTGAGCTGGCTGGCGTTGAGTTCGGCGACACTGTTCTGGTCATCGGCATTGGACCTGTCGGCCTCATGTCCGTTGCTGGTGCTGCACTTCACGGTGCTTCTCGCATCATTGCTGTTGGTACCCGTCCAGTCTGCGTTGAGGCAGCTAAGGGCTACGGCGCAACCGACTTCATCTCCTACAAGGACGGTCCAATCTGGGAGCAGGTCATGGAGCTCACCGGCGGCAAGGGCGTTGACCGCGTCTGCGTCGACGGCGGCGGCTGCGAGACCTTCGAGGACGCTGTCAAGGCACTCAAGCCTGGCGGAAAGATTGGTAACGTCAACTACCTCGGCTCCGGCGACTACGTCAACATTCCTCGCGTCGAGTGGGGCGTTGGTATGGGCCACAAGGACATCCGTGGTGGCCTCATGCCTGGCGGCCGTCTGCGCATGGAGAAGCTCTCCAGCCTGGTCACTTCTGGTCGTCTGGACCTTCACCCAGAGGTTACTCACCTCTATCACGGCTGGGATCACCTCGAGGAGGCTCTCTTCACCATGCGTGATAAGCCATCCGATCTCATCAAGCCAGTTGTTGTTATCGACTAGGGTAATCAACTAGGGTCGCGTGATTTAGTACGTTTGAGCTGGCGAGAAGTTCGTTTTTCTCGCCAGCTTTTTGCGCTGGTGGGCGCCAAACGCGCCGGTAGGGACCGGTGAAACGCGCTGGTAGGGTTCGGCGAAACGCGGCGGCAGAGCCAACAAGAGCGCGACGCCAACGGAGTTTAGGAAGCGGTTGTATTCATGAAAATCCTTGTTGTATCAGGCTTTCTTGGAGCTGGTAAAACCACCTTCATTCAGGAGCTCGTGCGCCGGACTGGGCGTGATTTTGCTATCTACGAGAATGAATATGGCCAGGCAGACATCGATGCGCGTCGCTTGAGGCAGGACTCCGACCTCAAGGTTTGGGAGTCTACCGAGAACTGCATTTGCTGCTCGGGTAAGCAGGATTTTGCGACGTCGGTGCTGACCATTTCAAACACGATTGACCCCGAGTATTTAATTGTTGAACCAACTGGCGTGGCTAAGCTGCAGAGCATTCTTGATAACGTGAATCAGGTGGCCTGGGAACGCATTAGTTTGCTGGCGCCGGTTACCGTGGTTGACGCCGTTTCGTGGCAGAATCAGCGCACCGATTTTCCAGAGATTTTTGACAACCAGCTGAGCGCCGCCGCGAGCGTAGTGATTTCAAAGCTTGCTCCAGGTAGCGAGGATGCCGCCGAGCCCATTAAGCAGCTTGTGGCAGAGATGAATCCGCAGGCAGAGGTTATCGCCGAGTCTTCGTATGCTGACATTCCCGACGAGTGGTGGAATGCTCTGCTGACTCGCGCGCTTGACGGTTCTGTTCTTAAAGATCCAGCTAGCGAGAAGGACGAGGGGCCTGACCTGGAGACTATGGCTCTCACTCACGCCGAGCTTCCCAGTCCAACGCACTTAATTTGGCTTTTGGATGCGGCTTCGGCTGGCGTTTTTGGAAAGCTTGCGCGCGCAAAAGGTACGTTGCCGTGCGGTCATCAGTGGGTCAAGTTTGACCTGGTAGAGCGCGCGTGGGCAATTACGGGCGACGAACCTCAGGAAGAGTCCAGGTGCGTGTTTATCGGCCGCGACCTGCTGCGTCATGGACTTCGTGAGGTGTTTGTTCCGGCGTTCTGGCATGAGCAGTCGGACTTGGCTGACGAGCACGATCATTCGCACTGCGATCACGAGCATGGTCACTGCGTGCATGAGCATTGCGATCACGAGCACGGCCACTGCGAGCACGAGGGCCACGAGCACGAGCACGACCACGGCGCGGACCACGAGCACGGCGAGCACGGTGAGCATTGAGTCGCAAGCGCATAAAACCTGCAACTAAAAAGAGCCTCCGATTGAACTGCCTCCTATTTCTTGGACACGAGAAATAGGAGGCAGTTCAAAACACACCTAAGTCAGATAATCTGTTAAAAAGACGTATACATGACGTAGAAATTACCTCAATCATGCAGATTATCTTCATTAGGTGTGTAATATGCCCGCAATTGAGCAGAATATCTGACTTAGGTGTGTTCCTTAGGTGCGGAATTTACCTATAGTTAAATCTTTTATATGACGCTATTCATTTTCTAGCATATTAGGTTAAGTTTATGCATAGAAATGTATATCAAGCGGTGCAACCGCCTAGCTTCCTGGCTATCTTGATTAGGAACATGTCGATTCTTCAGCAGAACCTACCAAAGCTGCGCTATTTTGTGCGCCAGGCCTAAAAGCCAACACTAACACGCTACAGAATCATAATCACCCGCATATGAACTGCCTCCCATTTCTTGGACATACGAAATGGGAGGCAGTTCAGATGTGGAGGCTCTTTTGCTAGTTCTTAAGCGAATTGAGTGGAGCGGGGAAGCGACCGCCTCGGTGGGCAAGCACCGAACCCGCAAACTGGTTGACCGGCATGATTGGTGCGGATCCAAAGAGGCCGCCGAACTCCAGGACGTCTCCCTCGTTGTAACCAATAGCTGGGATAACGCGGACTGCCGTGGTCTTGGTGTTGATGACGCCAATGGCCATTTCATCTGCGATGATGCCTGCGATGGTCTCTACGGAAGAATCGCCAGGAATAGCAATCATATCCAGGCCAACAGAGCAGACTGACGTCATTGCCTCGAGTTTCTCGAGAGAGAGAAAGCGCGCCGTCTTGAGCTGCGCGAATCATGCCCGCATCCTCGGAGACCGGGATGAATGCGCCGGACAGGCCGCCAACGCTTGACGACGCCATGACGCCGCCCTTTTTGACAGCGTCGTTGAGCAGGGCAAGCGCGCAGGTGGTTCCGGGGCCACCGCATTCGCCGACGCCGATGAGCTCCAGAATCTTAGCGACGGAATCGCCAGCTGCTGGGGTTGGCGCAAGGCTCAGGTCTACGATGCCCTTCTCGACACCCAGTCGCCTTGAAGCTTCGCGACTCATCAGCTCGCCCGCGCGGGTAATCTTGAATGCAGTCTGCTTGATTTTCTCGGCAACGTCCATGAGGTTTGCGGAGTCGGGAAGTTCGGCGAGGGCTGCAGCCATGACGCCAGGACCGGAAACGCCCACGTTAATGACGGCGTCTGCCTCTCCGCTGCCGTGGACCGCGCCGGCCATGAAGGGGGGAGTCCTCCACCATGTTGGCAAAAACGACCAGCTTAGCGGCACCGTAGCACTGAATATCGGTGGTGCGGCGCGCGGCCTCGAGCACGGTTTGGGCCATGAGCAGGACGGCGTCCATGTTGATGCCCGCGCGCGTAGACGCGACGTTTACCGAGGAACAGACGCGCGACGTGGTGGCCAGCGCCTCGGGGATGGATGCGATGAGTCGTCGATCGGCGTCACCAAGGCCCTTGTGGACCAGTGCCGAGAAACCACCCAAAAAGTCGATGCCCAGCGTCTCGGCCGCGTGATCAAAGTGTGTGAGCTAGCGGCGTCAGAACCTGCGCCGAGGTACAGGCCGCAATCTGCGCGATTGGCGTGACGGAAACGCGCTTGTTGGCAATAGGGATGCCGTACTCGCGTTCCAGGTCTTCGGCCACGGCTACCAGGTGCTCGGCCTGTCGAGTGATGCGGTCGTAGACCTTCTGGCACATGTGGTCCAGGTCCTCGTCCGCACAGCTATTGAGCGAGATGCCCATCGTAATGGTGCGCAGGTCAAGGTTTTGCTCGCTGACCATGGCAAGTGTTTCGACGATCTCCTGTGGAGTGATGTTCATGCGCGTCCTCTCGGAATGCGGTTGTCGTGCGAGCGCCGGGGCGCAGGTGCAGCTTGCGTGCGGTATCGGGGTCCAGGTGCGGTTGTCGTGTGGAGACAGCGTCTGGCTTTTGGCGGACGACCAGCCGCAGGGGTTTCTCGACTATTATACTTAAGCAACAACGATAAACGGGGCAAGTTGCGAGGTAACGTGGCAGAAAGTCACCCTAAAAACGATTGCGCGCGAGGTGGGGCTATCGCCCGCCACGGTTTCGCTGGTGCTGAACGGCCGACCAGTGCGCGTGAGTGACGAGAACCGCCGTCGCATCCTCGACGTTGCCCGCCGCGAGCACTACATTCCCAACCAGATTGCAAGAAGCCTGGTCACACAGCACACGCAGACGCTGGGGCTGATTGTGCCGAATATCGAGAGCCGGTTTTTCTCGTCGTTTGCAAAGATGCTGGAGATGAAGTGCCGCCGCCGCGGGTACGCGCTGTTCATCACCAACTCGGATAACAGCACGTCAAACGATGCGGACCTTGTGCGACTGCTGGTCAATCGCGGTGCCGACGGCATCTTTATCATCACGTCCGACGAGGTAGAAGCCTCAAAGCAGCTCATCGCCGACTTGGAGCAGCTGCCCGTGCCGTACGTCATGGTGGACCGAACCATCGATGCGCTCGACTGCGACAAAGTCACGTTCAACAATGAGCTTGGCGGCTATCTGGCCACAAAATACCTGCTAGATCACGGTCATCGCCGGATCGCGTGCATGGTCAACACCGCCTCCAACACCGGCTGCGCGCGCCTCAACGGCTACGTTCGCGCACTTGGCGAGAAGGGCCTGGAGCTGGATCAGTCGCTTGTGCTGACCAGCGATTATTACATTCCTGATGCGTATCTTGCAGCTCAGCAGCTGATTCGCGTGAATGCTACGGCGGTTGTTGCAACGTCGGACAACATTGCGTTGGGTTTACTGCGCTATCTGTATGAGCGCGGATTGCATGTTCCGCGCGACTATTCTGTTGTCGGATACGATAACAGCATTTCAGACGCACTGTTTGAGCCAGCGTTGACTTCGATTGAGCAAAATGTTGATGAGCTTTCTGACGCTGCGCTTTCGATTATGTTCCGTCGTCTGGGCGAGCGCGGTGCGGAGGTTGACGCTGCGAAGGGTGGCGCAGCAGGTCATGAAAACGCAGATGAGCCGGTGGACGATAGTGCTTCAATCCAGATAATCCTTGAGCCGCGCATGATTGAGAAGAATAGCGTGCGTGTTTTGGGTCGCTAATCAGATTTCTGCATATTTGTGCAATAAAATGCATTGCTATGAATACGTAACTTTTGAGCTCAAAATTTTGTGCCGAAAAAGGTAAAAAACCCGTTTAGTTGGGGATGAAAATTTAAAATTGGCCGATTTATCCCCAACTAAGACGATTTTTTACCGCATTAAAAACTTTTATCTGGGCAAACGTTGTATGCAGAAAAATGAAAACCCCAACTAAACGCATTTTTTACCACTTTGGTTCGTGTGCGCTCTACTTTGCACCATTTTGGTTGCATTTCGGAATCGTGAGTACTGTTGGGGGATCGTTTTGGTGCTTCATTAAGACAAAATTTTTCCCGCGCATGCGTTTTGCTGTTTAAAAGATACTTTAAGCGTCTCGCAGGAAAGAATTTTCCAGAAATCTCATCTTGATAAAACGTTTTATCACTTAGAGTAGTATTTGAAACATAGCCGAAGCATCATACTGTTATGTATGTGTTGTTATGTTCGCTCTAGCTCTCGTCGCAAGGCGGGAATGTCCGCTCTAAAGCGGTGTACCTGCGCAGAAATGCGCACGTACTTTGCGTGCACAGCACAAAATGTGGCTACACGTACGCTTTCACGGACGGCGAACAAAACAAACGCTCAGGTGATGGAAGCAACGAGGTTGCCTAACCTGCGTAAACGCGCAGATAGCAGCCCAAGAAAAGGAGGAGCACATGGCTCAGCCCGTGTACGGCACACCTTGGCAGACCCTGAATCAGCCTGTATCTGAGGACGAGCTTGCCGGCGTCGATAGGTATTGGCGCGCAGCTAACTACCTGTCTGTTGGTCAGATTTATCTTCGCAGCAACCCTCTTATGAAGGACGGTTTCTCTCGCGAGGACGTTAAGCATCGCCTGGTTGGCCACTGGGGAACCACCCCAGGCCTAAACTTCCTGTTTGGCCACGTCAACCGCTTCATCCGCGACCATAACCAGAACACCATCTTCCTCATGGGCCCTGGTCACGGTGGACCTGCAGGAACCGCGCAGTCCCTGCTCGACGGCACTTATCGCGAGACCTACCCATTCATCACCGACGATGAAGAGGGCCTCCAGAAGTTCTTCCGCCGCTTCTCTTATCCTGGCGGAATTCCTTCCCACTACGCACCTGAGACTCCAGGCTCCATCCACGAGGGCGGCGAGCTGGGCTACACCCTGTCCCACGCTTACGGCGCTGTCCTGGACAACCCATCCCTGCTGGCAGTCGCTGTTGTCGGCGACGGCGAGGCAGAGACCGGCCCACTTGCAACTTCTTGGCAGACCAACAAGTTCATGGACCCACTGACCGATGGTATCGTTCTTCCAATCCTGCACCTCAACGGCTACAAGATTGCTAACCCAACCATCCTGGCTCGTATTTCCGACGGTGAGCGCGACGAGTTCTTCCGCGGCATGGGCTACCACCCATACAACTTTGTTGCTGGCTTCGACGACGAGGATCACGCATCCATCCACCGTCGTTTTGCAGCTCTTCTCGAGGCTGTCTTCAACGAGATCTGCGCTATCAAGACTCGCGCAGCCGCAGGTGACGCATCCCGTCCTTACTACCCAATGATCATCTTCCGCACCCCTAAGGGTTGGACTTGCCCTCCTTACATCGACGGCAAGAAGACCGAGGGCTCTTGGCGCGCACACCAGGTTCCACTGGCATCCGCTCGCGACACCGAGGCTCACTTCCAGGTTCTTCGCGACTGGATGGGCTCCTACAAGCCAGAGACCCTCTTCACCGAGAAGGGCGCAATTCGTCCAGAGGTTACCGCTTTCATGCCTAAGGGCGACCTCCGCCTCGGCGCTAACCCTAACGCAAACGGTGGCGCAATCCGCCGCAACCTCGTCCTTCCTGACGCAAAGAAGTACGAGATCCCAGTTGCCGAGAAGGGCCACGGCTTTGGTGCTACTGAGGCAACGCGCGTTCTTGGCGAGTACACCGCTGAGCTCATCAACAGCAACCGCTCCGAGTTCCGTATCTTCGGACCTGACGAGACCGCTTCCAACCGTCTGCAGCCATCCTTCCAGGTAACCGACAAGCAGTGGTTCGGCGGCTTCAACGACGACTTTGAGAACGACGAGCACATTTCCCCAGTTGGTAACGTTATCGAGCAGCTTTCCCGAGCACCAGTGCGAGGGCCTGCTTGAGGGCTATACCCTGACCGGCCGCCACGGCATCTGGTCCAGCTACGAGTCATTCGTTCACATCGTTGACTCCATGATCAACCAGCACGCTAAGTGGCTTGAGGCTACCGTCCGCCACATTCCATGGCGCAAGCCTATCTCCGCTCTCAACCTGGTCCTTTCCAGCCACGTTTGGCGCCAGGACCACAACGGATTCTCTCACCAGATCCTGGTTTTGTTGACATCATGCTCAACAAGAGCTTCAACAACGACCACATCACCAACATCTACTTCCCAGCAGATGCTAACCTCCTGCTTGCAGTTGGCGAGAAGTGCTACACCTCCACAAACTGCATCAACGCAATCTTCGCTGGTAAGCAGCCTGCTCCAACGTGGGTAACTCTCGACGAGGCTCGCGAGGAGCTTGCAGCTGGTGCTAAGGAGTGGAAGTGGGCTTCCAACGCTGAGGCTGGCGAGGAGGACATTGTTCTCGCATCCTGCGGCGATGTTCCAACCCAGGAGCTTCTGGCAGCTCTTGACATGCTTGGCAAGCTGGGCATCAAGGCTCGCTTCGTCAACGTTGTTGACCTGCTCAAGATCCAGAACGCTTCCGAGAACAACGAGGCTCTCTCCGACGAGGAGTTCACCAAGCTCTTCTCCGCAGATAAGCCAGTCCTCTTCGCATTCCACGCTTACGCAGGTTCTGTCCGCCGCCTGATTTGGAACCGTCCAAACCACGACAACTTCAACGTTCACGGCTACGAGGAGCAGGGTTCCACCACAACTCCTTACGACATGCTGCGCCTGAACAACATGGACCGTTGGGCACTTGCTGCTGACGCTCTCCGCATGATCGACGCTCAGAAGTGGGCAGATCAGATTGACGAGTGGGAGAAGTTCCGCACCGAGGCCTTCGAGTTTGCTGTCGAGAAGGGCTATGATCACCCAGCATTTACCGACTGGTCTTGGCCAGACGCTTCCGATGCTGATCAGGCTATCTCCGCAACTCAGGCAACCGCTGGCGACAACGAGTAACACGCCGCAACCGCGAGCGCCTTCCGCCCGGTATCCACTTCGTGTGGGTACCGGGTTTTCTGTGCGAAAACGTTGCTAGTGGACGGGACTTCTCGCCAGACGCGGCGCGCCCGACGTGCGCGCAGGTGCGCCGGCTGCGCGCCTGACACGCGCCTGATTTCTGCAAAGAAACTGTAAATTCTGCCTAAAAAAATGCAAAAAGAAACTGTGGATTTGCTCTGATTTTGCAAGAGAAACTGTATCTAAAAATACAGATTCTTTTGCACTTTTCAGGCGGGCTTTGAAGTGTGTCCGAAGTTGATTTCAAAAGCCCCTTCTTGAGCGCTCTCTTGGAGCCTGATTTTTCTCGCCTTGTTTGAGTAATTTGGGACGTAACTGTGCTCGCGCACCCAAGTGGTAAAAAAATGCGTTTAGTTGGGGAATACAGGTTTCTGCATACAACGTTTTTCCCAGATAAAAGTTTTTAGGGCGGTAAAAATCGTCTTAGTTGGGAATAAATCGTCCAATTTTAAGATTTCATCCCCAACTAAACGCGTTTTTTACCTTTTTCGGCACATAATTTTAAGCTCAAAAATTACGTATTCATAGAAATGCATTTTATTACACAAATATGCAGAAATCTGATTAGCGAACTAAAGAACGCACACTATTCTTCTCAATCATGCGCGGCTCAAGGATTATCTGAATCGAAACGCCACTATCTGCTGGCTCACCTGCGTTTTCCTGACCTGCTCCGTCAACCTTTGCAGTAACATGACCCGCACACGTCGCCGCTATCCGCGGCCCGTGCGACCGGCGCGCTCGTCCAGCTTGGCGCGAACGGCAGCCTTGAACGCGGCAGCATCCGTCATCCACGGAACGTGCTTGCCGCCGATAATGTTGAACGGCTCGTCACCCTTGGCCAGCAGGTACACCAACGCCGGGCGAGGGTCGTCGTAAGCAGCGGAAACTGCCTCGTAAATGGCATCGTAGCGGTCAAGTATAATCTTGTGCGAGGCACCCTCGGGCGTGGCTTCGGCCATCTGCGCGCAAATCACAGCAGGATCTTCCATGTTGCAGTCCTCGGTGGTGTAAATCATCAGGTCCGCCCACTTGGCCGCCTCTTCCGGCAGCTCCTGGCGGCGGTTGTACGCCTTGCCGCCGACGGCTCCCATAACCACATAGCGACCATAACCAGGGAATTCCTTAGCAGTTGACGAGAAAAGCTTCTGGTAGGAAAGTTTGTTGTGGGCGTAGTCGACCAAGCCCGTGACCTTGTTGTCGGGCGAGCTTAGCAGCTCCATTCGGCCTGGTACCTTAACGTTCATCAGCGGAAGCACTACGTCCTTCTCGCGAATGCCCAGGTAGTCAGCGACGGTGATTGCTGCAAGAGCATTCTCCACGTTAAAGAGGCCAGACATGGGCAGCGCGGCGGCGCCGGTCCAAAGTTGGCGCGTGCACGGTAAACGTGACCATGCCCTGGTGAGGGGTGATTTCGTCCGCCCAAACGGTTGCGTCGGAATCGGTTGTGGAGAAGGTCAGGACCTTCTCGCACTTCTTTGCACGCTCCATGACCTGGTCAAACATCATGGTGTTCTTGTTGATGACGGCCACGCTAGCTAGGTCAAAAATCTTCAGCTTGCTCTCAAAGTAATCTTCAAAAGTAGGGTGTTCAACAGGGGAAATGTGATCGGTTCCAATGTTTAGGAACACGGCGACGCTCAGATTGAGGCCAACCGTGCGGTCGTACTTGAGTCCCTGGCTGGAAATCTCCATGTCAACGTAGGGGAGGCCAGCATCCGCAGCGTGCTTGAGATGGCGCCACAGCTCAGGGGCCTCGGGCGTGGTGTTGTGCGCGGGCTGCGTGTCCTTGCCGTCAAACACCTCGATGCCGCCGATCACGCCGCACTTGGAGTACGGCTCGTCGCCGTCGAGGATAGCGCGCAGCATATACGAGCAGGTAGACTTGCCTTTGTGCCCGTAATGCCGATGGTTGTGAGTTTCTTGTCGGGGTGGCCTGCAACGCCTGCGGCTGCGTAGGCCATGGCAAGGCGCACGTCATCCACGCGAATAGCAGCCACGTTTGGCGCCACTGCCTGCAGCTCTTCTGCAAGCGACTGCTGGCAGAGGTACGCAACAGCTCCAGCCTCCACCGCGCTTGCCAGATATGCTGGCGAGAAACTCGCGCCCTTGCAGACAAACAGTGAGCCCGGGGTGACCTCACGAGAATCGCTTGCAACATCGGTAAGCTGTGCGTTTTGATCAACCGCGTCAAGATGCGCGGTAGTGTACTCGATGTTCTTGCTGGTAAAGAGCGCCAGGAGCTCGTGTAATGTCATCCTCAAAAGTCCTTCGATAGCTGTTTGGCGCAAGCACAGCGCCCCAAAGACAGTATCAATAGTTTAGCCGTCTGCCCCCAATTGTGCTGACGTCAGCGCAACTTTCTTGATCCTTGCACGCCAATCTCATACCTTTATGGCGAGAAAATCTTTGATTTTGCTTGACGTGGAGAGGGCTGCGAGGTATAGTACTTGTTCGCGCAGATGCGCATTCATTGCGGGGTGGAGCAGTCTGGTAGCTCGTCGGGCTCATAACCCGAAGGTCGTAGGTTCAAATCCTGCCCCCGCGACCATAAGAATTTCAAAACCCAACCTGTTTTCACAGGTTGGGTTTTCTTCGAGGCTTTAGCCTGTTGAGCGCGAGAAGCGCGCGAAACACAAAACCACCCGCTATGCGGGTGGAGAATACTTTTTGCTTTGCAAATTAAAATCCTTCCTTCTAGCATAGCGATTGTTCAGGTCACTAATAGCCAAGAAGGAAGGAGTAGCTATGGCACATAAGGCCAATAGCCTTGCGCACACAAAATGGTTATGTAAATACCACATTGTGTTTACACCAAAGTATAGAAGGAAAGTCATTTATAACAAATACAGAGAAGACCTTCGAGAAATACTCAAGATGCTTTGTGACTGGAAAGGAGTAGAAATTCTTGAAGGTCACCTCATGCCAGATCACATACACATGCTTGTGAGTATTCCGCCTAAGATAAGCGTTTCAAGTTTTATGGGTTACTTAAAAGGTAAAAGCTCACTGCTCATGTTTGACAGACATGCAAACCTTAAATATAAGTATGGTAATAGAAAGTTTTGGGTCGCAGCTACTATGTATCAACCGTGGGTCTTAATGAGGCGACAATAAGAAAATATATTCGAGAACAAGAAAACGCCGATATAGCTCAGGATAAATTAAGTTTGAAGGAATATGAAAATCCCTTCGAAAAATAATCTAACTGGACAGCCAGTTTAACTGGCTGCCGGTGTTACATTGCTATTGTGACCTGAACGAAGTGAAGGGCAAAGGACTTGAGTCCTGGGCAAGTATAATTAGGGTTATACCCTAAGAACAAACCACCCGCTATGCGGGTGGTTATGATTTAATCGAGGCTTTAGCCTGTTGAGCGCAAGAAGCGCACGAAATACAAAACCGAGTCGTAATTAACCTGTGGAAGCAGTGCTTATATCTCCCTTCATTTTTGCTTTGAGATGCTTTGGGAGAATCAGTGTGCGAAGTTCTAGAAAATCTATTACTCAGATTCTTCTCATTTCGGTATTAATGAGAATTATCTTTTTTTGTAAAAAAATTGCATAAAAGTATATTATTCATTATACTTTGAGTTGTGGAAGGAGAAGAAGGTATGTATAAACTCATTTCGCTTACGGTAGGAAATTTTCGGTCGTTTTACAACCCACAGACCCTTACTCTCGACGGTCGCAATGATCATTCGGTGACTGCAATTTTCGGTCCCAATGCTGGGGGTAAATCCAATATTGCTAAGGCGCTTAGTGCTCTTATCAGTTGCATCAGGAGATCTTCTGATCCCAATTTTCGCCTTCCGTACGAGCCTTTTTTACTTAAAGCAGGTGTAAACGAGAGGCCGTCTACACTTGGCATAGCCTTTTCTTTGGATGAAAGACGTTACGAGTATTCTGTGAGCTTTCTGGCTCATAAAGTTATCCATGAGTTACTAAGAGAGCAATCTGATAATACAAATCGGATGAATAAGGTGTTCGAAAGAACAGATGATAAACTCAATCCTTACGCACGCCAGTACGGCTTTGGTAAGAGGCTCCTCGAAAGAACTCGTGAGGATACTCTGCTTATTACAAAGGGTCGTGAGGATAACAATGCATACTCCAATATTATTTTTGGTCTCCTTGATCACATCAGTATTGTTTCTCCTAGTTCGGATATGCCAACACCTCTCTTCGTGGAAATGCTCAAGAGTGATGTGAATCTGCGCTCCAAGACTCTTGAGTTATTAAAGCGATGCGACTTTTCTATTAGAGACATTAAGTTTACCGATACGGCCTTACCTGAGGACATTTTTGATCAGCTGCCCGTTCAGATTCCTTCCGATATCAAGAGGGCAATGATAGAGCAAGGTACTACAACCTTTACCACGGTGCATGCTGTCCGCGATGAGGAGCAAGAGATTGTTGGCTCGCGAGATCTCGACTTCTGGGCCCAAGAATCAATGGGTACTCAAAAGTTCTTTGAGGTAGCCGTTCCTATTATTGATGCGCTAGAGAATGGTAAGACTATCTTCATCGATGAATTTGGTACCTACATTCATCCAATGTTGACCCATGCCATCGTATCGTTGTTTGGAGATTCTAGCAGCGATGACGCCTACATGGTCCTTATGACTCACGGTACAACGATGTTGCGAGAGCTTGCACGCAATGAGATTGTACTTGTTGAGAAGAACTATGCCGAAGAATCCTTTATTACACCTCTAATTGATTTGGGAGTCCGCGACGGCGAGGCCTTTGAGAAGCGCTATCTTGCCGGACTCTACGGTGGTGTTCCTATCATTGAGGGGTAGGAATGTGATGGTGAGCAAGAAAAACGGGAGAAGATATCTGCTCATTTGCTGCGAAGGAAAGACGGAGAGGGAGTATTTTCTGATTCTCAGGAGGCTCTACCGTATTTCCGCGGCACAGGTTTCGGTTATTGGTGAAAAGGGTCAATACAATACACTCATTGATAGAACGATTGAAGAACGCGATAGGCTTTGCGAAGACATGTGTATCGATCAAGACGAGGTCGAGTGCTGGGCAGTTTGCGATGATGACAACATGCCATTTCCCTATGCGGTGCTTAAGGATTACGCTGAGAAACGTGAGGTAAAACTTGCCTTTTCCCGTCCACAGTTTGAGGCGTATCTACTCCAGCATTTTGAGCAGTCTTCGTTATATGATCAGGAGGGGCTTTATGAGAGGCTTAGTGATTTCGTATCAAGCGTTGCTGATCAAAACGAGAAATACGATAAGGCGGATTTGAAGTGGCTAGGCGCATTAATTGATGCTAAGCCAAAGCTCGTGGACATCGCTCTTGTTAATGCCGATCAGAGAACAAAGCAGTCGAAAAAAGTCTTTCTTACTGTACAAAATCTTGTTAGGCGGATGAAGGAGTTTAGTAAACATTAGGTGCGCTTGACTTACTGACTGGGCTTAAGCTTGCAGATATAAGATAATTTGAGCTTTTTGCTTAGTCAAATTCATTTAGATTAACCGAGTACGTTTTTCTTGCATAATGATGAATTTCTGTATGACAGAAAAAGAGATGTTCAGAAACTGCGATGAAGGTTCATAAGATTTCGTCTTTAGGGGGCTATTTAGATACGCTATGGTATAGGTGTTCGAGTTAGAAAAGAGATTTCTAAACAGATAGAAGAATCCTTATGAACTATGTCCAAAAAATTCCCGTTGCTATTTGTGGTGTTGCATTAGGTTTTGCAGCACTTGGAAATCTTTTCAAGAACTCTTTTGAAGGCATCTATCTTGCCTGCGGCATAATTTCTATTGTTCTTTTAGCTCTCTATACCCTCAAATTTATGGTGTCGACTAAAACTGTGTTGCGAGAGCTCTCGGATCCAATTGGGCTTTCAGTTGCCGCAACATATCCGATGGCAGTTATGCTGATTTCGGTGTATATGAAGGCCGATATCGGTGATGTAGCACAATTATTTTGGTTTGTAGGAATTGCGTTGCACATACTGTGTATAGCCCTCTTTACTTCTCGATATATTGCAAAATTTGATTGGGAGAATGTGCATGCCAGCTGGTTCATTGTGTATGTAGGTATTGTGGTTGCCAGTGTTACAGCGCCAGCGTTTAACTTTGAAGCAAGTGTTGGTACGATTGCATTTTGGTTTGGATTTATCTGCCTTGTTGTGCTTTTCATTGTAGTCAGCATAAAGTACATAAAATATGGGCCGGTGCCTGATTCTGCTGAGTCGCTCGCTTGTATTTATGCAGCCCCAACAAGTCTCTGTATTGCAGGTTATATTCAATCTATTACGCCAAAGTCTGTACCGTTTCTTTTGGTTATGCTGGCAATCGCTTCAATTATTTATGTAGTTTCTTTTGTGTGGTGCATCAGGTGCCTTACAAAACCGTTCTTTCCCAGCCACGCCGCGTTTACATTTCCCTTTGTAATTTGTGTTATTGCGCGTACACAGACGTCGGCATACTTGACTGAACTCGGCCAGCCTCTTCAATGGCTCGACGGAATAGCCTCTGTTGAAACGAGTGCTTGCAGCAGGGCTTTGTATTGTTGTGCTTGTACGTTTACTTGCATATGTGCGTGATCAGACTTTTGTCTTGAGAGAGGACGAAAGAGACGAATAGCTTGAGGTGATGTTTTGCATTTGTTTTGACAAGAGCTCATTGTCTAAAGGTAATGAGAACTTTCAAGTATTTTGTCGTCAGGTTTTTATTATTTTTTTGCATTTTGTGTTTGCAATATAAACCATTACTACCGCATCAATCGCAATAATACTGCCCTGCAATGATTGCTGTTGTGTTTGGTATATTTGGGACCAAGTAGTGCCATGAAAAAGAGTACTAACGCACTTATAAGCGTGCCAATACCCACTACAAAACAGAGTTTTTTTCTCGTCTATTGCTTTTCTTTTTCATCTTCAGTCATTGTGTTAAATCCAGCAATTGAAGCAGCACCATGACCAGATAGAAAGTACAATAGACCAAATGCCAAGAATTGCGGTTAAAGACCAGGATATAACTGAAGATAACATCATATTCACTCCAATCAGGAACGAACTGCTTGTTAATTGAATTATACATCTTCGAATTTAATTGGGTAATTGAATAATGCCAGTCCTTTTATCGTTATGTTTGTTAGCAACAACATAGATTTTTTCTGTCCATTACAGTACCCACTTAGATTGTCTGTAAGTCTTATCCTTTCTTTTTCACATATTTGGAGATGGATTGAGGAAATGCATTTTTCGGAGAGCATTTGCCACTAAGTGAGGTAAAAAATGGGTGCATATTATATCAACTATTATTTTCATAACATTGAGTATGATGACGGATTCTACGGCGGAGAATTTTCAGCCCTTGATGATCGCGTTTATTGCAAGTTCTTATACGATAGGGAACCAAAGGAATTTATCGACATCTGGGACAATACTCAACCTATTGATGAAATTCTTCCAATTCCAATTTGGTGGCTTGATAATAAGCTTGAAAAGAATGGGAAGCTTGGTAAGCATGAAAGCAAAGTGAGCATGTGATCTCTTAGTAGCTTTATAAACGGCTTCTAATGTGCTTCATTGCAAGGAATTATTTACGCTTCTAAATTTTCTTCTACCTCAAAAAGAATCTTGAGGGCTTCCTTGTATTTCTCGACGCGTTTTAAGTCCTTCTCGGTAACTTTTTCCAGGCGGGACAGGTTTGAGTTGTGTTGTAGATCGCAAATTTCACGTGTCGTGCAATGTTATTTTTACTTAGATGTCGAACATAGTCCATGTACTCGACTTTGGGATTGTGGTTCAGGAGAAGAAGGGATTTGTATTGTTGTGCTTGTACGATTACTTGCGTACGTGTGCGATCAGACTTTGTCTTAAGAGGGACGAAAGATACGAATAGTTTGAGATGATATTTTATATTTGTTTTGTTTAGAGCTATTAATTTAAAGTAATATGTACTTTAAGGTTGCTATCGGTGAATTTTTTTGGGTTTTGATTTCGTGTCGAGTATTTATTATATGAAGTAAAGTTACATCATTTTTTTGTAATGTGACTGATATAAATAGAAAGTGGAGGAATGATATGGCGATTAGTGTTGAAGAAAAAAATTTTTGAAAAGAAAACGATCATAAAAGTCTTTGGGAAAAAATAGTTTGGGATGAAGAAAAAAAGTTTTAAGGGATATATATGACAACGTAATTAAAAAAAGAGACGAAATTTTTAAATAATGGAAAAAGCCGAAGATGGTTGTGGAGAATTTGGGGATAATCCTACAACAATTGAACTTATGCTATATGTAAGAAAATTGATGCGAGAAGAAAAAAATTAATCCCAGATGTTCCATTAGAAATCTGTATACAAAGTAAGTCCTTACCAATAAATAAGTTAAAAAAAAATTTGTTAATGTTCTGAGATGTGTAAAAACTATAGGTTGGTTAACAGAGGAATATGAGAAACGTTTTCCCTGAAATCTTATAAGTCAGAGCCAGAATCTCATCTGTCGGAATATCTTGATGATGGTTGGGATTATTCTGAATATCTGAAAAAAATCCTTTCAGAAAGCTGATATCGAATGGTTTTTTTAAAGTTTAGATAAAAAAAGATTAGTCATCTTTACTACAATGAGTTAGATCATTACTTAACTTATTTGGTAGGTGCAATATTGGTAGGTGCAAAACGTAGGTACAAAACGAAAATAAATTATACACCCGATGGAAGTAAGCAGGGCGACCATATAAAAGAAGATCTTAAAAGAATGTCTGAAAAAAGATTTTTTTAAGTCTTTTTAAAAATCTATAAGTTTTATTTAGCATAAGATACATATAGTCACGTCTCAAAAAGGTGGTGTGAGGAAATATCCTTGCAACCACCTTTTTGGATATAACTGACTACTGCTAATTGTGTCTATGGTTTGTGCTGAAAGTGTATAAAGCTCTTCATAGAGTATAAAGATATGATTCAGATAACTTATAATTATTCAATAGAAATAGTCATTTTTTTAGAAAGGATTAATTATCATGAAAAAGCGTAAATCTTTAAGAATCTATTCGATTCAAAAGGCTAAGAAGGCTGTTGTTGCAGGTATCGCAACTATTGCAGTTGCAGGTTCTATTTTTGCAGTGACTACTTGCAATAAGCCTACAGAGCCAAAGCAGACTGATACCAAGCCTGCAGTAGCAGACACTACTAAGACAAGTAAGTCTGATTACACTCAAAAGATAGTTGCTCAGGTTAGCATTGATTCTGCATCTGATTCTGGCGTTAAGGAGGATGCTCATAAGCCAACTATGTATGTATATCAGAAGGCATCCGAGATTAATGATGCAGTAAAGAACAACACTGCTGATACTGATGCTACTTATACTGCATCTAATGGCGATACAATCAAGACTTATGCAGCACTCACTGGCCAGGTGAAAGAGGATGGTACCAGGGATAATTCTGTTTATACCACAGATATCCAGGTGCCAGATGCTTCTACTCAGAAGGCTGGTGATGATGTAATTAACGTTAATGGTGAGGCATATGTCAAGGTTGATGTTGTAGCAGATGTTACACCAGATACTCCTATTGATGTTAAGGCCCCAGAGGCTTACACCAAGGATGATAAGGTTCCAACGACTGTAGTTGTTACTGATGGTGCTATTGAGTACAACGACGGTACTAAGCAAGAGATTAAGCCTGAGTATCCTATTACTGTTGATACCACTAAGAATGACGATGGCACAACTAAGGTTACTGAGATTAAGAAAGATGATACTTCTGTAGCTGCTCCTGATACTGCTAATGAGACAAATACCACTAATGACAATGGTGGCTCTTCTAATGCAGATTCTGAGTCTTCTACCAATAGCAATGGCGGGTCTAGCTATAATGGCAATTCTTCCAATTATGGTGGCGGCTCTTCTAACTACGGTGGAGGCTCTAACTACAGCACTCCATCACAGCCTTCTATACCTTCCACCCCTTCTCAGCCAGTAACTCCAGAGCCTGAGCCTCAGTATGAGTGGCACATTATTGTTCATACACATGACGGCGTAAGTCGTGACATTACTGCCATGGGGTATAGCAGCTTTAGAGAGTGGGATAATACCCAACCTGCTGAATATACCGATGACGCATGGTATGAGGTTGTTCGTGTTCGCGTAAATTAGTTCTTGAATTTTCATTGCTAGTGCAACAACAAAAGAGAAGGTAGTGACCCATGGGTCTACAATGGCGCTTACGACAACGTTCATTGAAAGGATTTCCATGGGTCACTATAGCCATCTTAGCATTGAAGAGCGCGAAGACATTATGGTCTGGTGGAAAAATCATGAAAGTATAAGCCAGATTGCTCGTAAGCTCGGTCGAAACAAATCAAGTATTTCACGAGAGATTAAAAGAAACGGCTGGACAATTATTGGAGTGGCGCATCTTTGTTACAGAGCCTCAACTGCCCAGAGAAAAGCCGATGTTCGACGCCAGGCTTGCAAGAAACGGATACCACTAGATGATGACGCTATGCAAAAGTCTAAAATTTAGCAAAAGATACATGTAGTCATATCTAAAAAAGTGGTGTAAGGAAATAGTCTTACACCACTTTTTTAGACGTTGATCTGTCAGCAGCTGCATCTCGTTTCAGAACGCGCGGTGTATAAATGGTGCCATTTTTCACAGTTTAGTGCGTAATTGAAAGAACACTTGCAACCGAACGAGTTCCGTGCCAGAAACAAAGAACTCGGTTGCCTCCTCCTTACTTCTGCATCGTGTTTTACTTTGCAATCTAAGCATATAAAAACCTCCCACTTCTCGTATTTAAGAAATGGGAGGAAGTTCACAAAAGATATATTTTTAATAATTATAAAGGATTAGATGCAAATATTTCCATTTGCATCCGCTGGCTTAGTTAGAGCAACAATACCCTCAATAAATCCTATCAATGCAGGTATAAATGACCAACAAAAAATAAGATATAGAATACCTGAGCCAGTCTTTCCCGCATAAAATTTGTGGACACCTAGGCCGCCAAGAAAGATTGCAAAAAGAGCATATGCGATCTTATTTACAACTTTACCTGTTTGCACATACGTGGGAGCTGTATTTGTTGGGTTACCATTAATTACATTGACGGAAATATTATTTCCATCTCCTTGTTGAGCCGTTCCTGTAGCCGAAGTATTTTTAGGTTCAGATTTAGTAACAAGTGTTCGCTGCTCATTGGAAAATAAAGTAACCTCATCGCCAACTCGAGCGTCAAAAGTTACATCTTCAGGTCTGACTTCAACTATAGCTCCATCGTCAGTTCCAATTGCAATAGTTTCAGCTGTTATGGCTAAAATTTTACTCATACTTTCTCTCCATTCATACAAGCCATATTGAAATAATTATATAGCAAAAAAAGTTTATTAATTTGCTTATATACAATCTACTTACTGTTGTCGGCCTGATAAGCAACAAATGTTGGTTTTACTTCATAAGTGTGTCCGTCTTGTTTAGAGCCAATGTAGTTATTAGCTTCTACGTTTGCACTTGAATCAGGTTTTATAAAGCTAACTGAACTAGCATTTGTCGAATTGAGTACGTAGTGTCCATCCATTTCAATGTAATAGCATACAGATGCAGATGACCATTTATCTTTTGTAGTATTAGTAATCGTTCCAGTAAGCTCTGAACTGAAGTCTTCAAATTTTAAAGAGAGAGATGCTTTTGCCTCATCCGCAGAAATAATTTTTAAATTACTTTTTACTCCAGAAAAAGGACAGTCTTTTAAATTTACAGAATCAATACTTATATTACCCTTGGCTATTGAAGGATTGTCTGGAGCATTTTGAGAAGCGTTGGTAATATTAAATTTTGCATCTGAAATCTTTTGATTATTTTTCGTATCGTAAGCAAAATCGCTAATGTAGTAGGTAACAGTCTTTTTTTCATGAGGCGCAAGAAGAATTCCATCGTCTGAATACACATCGGGAGAACTTACATCAGATAGAAGAGTTGCGGTTCCATTTTGATTATCACCATATTTGTCCTTATAGGTTACATTAAATACAAAAGTTGGATTTGCGAACACATAGTCATCAGTATTGTTCTCTACAGTAAATTTTATGGAATAAACATCAAGAAGTTTTATGTCAAAATCTCTCATCGCTGCTTGTGTTGTTTCAAACACAATGTTGCTAACTTTAACAGAAGGTTTTTCTTCAGTCTTTTGAGTATCTGATTTGGAAGAATCGCTGGAAGTTGATGCAGAAGTATTGCTTGTCGTTTGAGCAGTTTCATTTTGTTTGCTTAAAAGGCCAAAACCGTGAGTAACGTAGGCGGCAGCACCAATCCCACTAAGTGCCAGAATGATAGCAATGGCAACAACAATTATCTGCTGTTTGTTTCGCACCTGATTGGTCTTGAAGCTATCAGTGTTCTTGGAATTATTTATATTTTGGGTTGTTACTGAATTATTCTGAGTTCTTTCAGTTGGCTGTTGCTGAGTAGATGAAGTTGCTGTTGAATTTTTTTCTACTTGTGCAGTACTTGAATCTTTTTCGTTAGCAGCAGGAGTTGTTGTTTGGGAGGATTGTTCTTGCTGCATTACTTCTGGAAGTTTTGCACCACAATTGGTACAGAATTTTTGATTTTCTGGATTTTGTGAGCCACAATTGGTACAGAACATCTTACTTTCTCCTTTGAAAAAGTGATATCGAATATGCTTTCCTTTAATATCTAATATATATAGTAAATCTTTTATTATCACAATCTTAAAATAAGTTGATACATTGTACGTAGTTATTATTGAGTTCATTCTTTCAACATAATTAATTGTCTTAAGGATAATACTTTGTAATCAAGGCCAAATATGTTTATTGGCCTCTTGAATTCTCATTGCTAGTGCAACAACAAAAGACAAGGTAGTGACCCATGGGTCTACAATGGCGCTTACGACAACGTTCATTGAAAGGATTTCCATGGGTCACTATAGCCATCTTAGCATTGAAGAGCGCGAAGACATTATGGTCTGGTGGAAAAATCATGAAAGTATAAGCCAGAGTCTGCAATGTACTATATATCGCTTCTCAAGACGCGTTTAGTTTTGCTCTCTAAATCACATGCTTTCTGAGCATCTGACCATACGCGGCTGAGTCGCTGGTCATGCGCTCGCAGTGATCATAACCTTGCCAGATAGTAAGCGTAGCCTCGGGATACACCTTAGGTAGAACCTTCCTTGCGCGTTTCAAGTCAAAGTCCTTCTCGCCATACGTGAAGATGCAGCGGCGTTGTACGTTTGGGCTAAGAGCGGGCAGGTCAACGTTGCTGCAATCGTGAATGATGTTCTGGATGCTTTGGTCACTCATCGTAATAAAATGCTCTGACATAGGTTTTGCTGCAACTTTTCCGTAAAGTTGTTCCATCTTTTGCACGGATAACTCGGGGTCTGCAATGGCTTTGCGGTGCTTGGCAAGAAACACTTTCTTGAGCATAAACTCAAGCGCGGAGGCAAGAAATCCTCCTGTCCAGAAGCTTGTTCCTTCAAAGAAGAGGTGGTCAAAGGTTAGGTTGTTGAACTTGAGGAGTTCAGATAGAACCACTCCGCCTAAGGAGGCGCCAAAGCCCAAGGAGAGATGGATCATGTTTTGCTTCAGCAACCAGTCATGAATCTGTGCAGCTTCTTGAGAGGCTGAGACATATTCCGTTGCGTCTTCTTCCCCGTGAGCAGCAAGATCTGGGACCAGATAACGCAGGTCATCACCCATGTTATTCACAAGAACTGTTTTCATTCCTTCTGCAGACGAGAGCATGGGATGAATCAGCAGCACCGTAGGTGTGTTCTCGGTACAGACATCGGGCTCAATGAGGTGCATCTTCATGACAGTCCTCCATCCATTGTTTACCTGCGATTATATCCCTGCCGGACACGCGGATTTGCTGTTTGTTCACCAAAGCTGACATTTTCCGTAAACGGTAGAGATGGAGACGTGAGGGTTTTGCCCGTTTGACGATTTGTATCAAATGGGTTCATTTTTTGTTGTTATCAGCATGAAATTGGCGCGTATGTGGGACACTAAATAGCAGCAAATACTGACCGGTCAAGAAAGGAAGGCTCATGGCATACGAGTCTCGCGAAGAAATTGACAGCAAATATAAGTGGGACCTGTCCTCAATGTTCCCTAGTGATGAGGCATTTGAGGCTGGACTTGAGGAGCTCAAGGCTTACTGCCCAAAGCTGCTTGCATTCAAGGGTAAGATTTCTACCTCCGCTCAGGCTCTTCTGGAGTTTCTGCAGCTTGAGGACCAGATGAACCTTCTGCTCTACAAGATTATCAACTACGCCGAGCGCAAGAGCGACGAGGACACTCGTGTTGCTAAGTACCAGGCATACGTCGCAAACGCTACCAGCGCATATACCCAGGTTGGCGAGGCAACTTCCTGGTTTGCTGCAGAGCTTCTGGCCATTCCAGCAGAATCTGTCGAGAAGTTCTATGCAGAGGTTCCAGCTCTTGAGTTCTATCGTCGTAAGCTCAACAAGATCTTGAACCAGCGTGAGCACACCCTTTCTGCTGAGGAAGAGGCTCTTTTAGCACGCGCTGAAGAGCTTGCTGTTCAGCCAACCAACATCTTCTCCATGTTTGACGATGCAGATCTTACCTTTGACGACGCAGTTGACTCTGAGGGCAAGACGCATAAGCTGACCAGCGGTTCATTTGTTCCTCTGCTGATGGATGCTGACCGCGTCCTGCGTGAGTCCGCATTCAAACAGCTCTACAGCCGCTTTGGTGAGTTCCGCAACACTTCCGCTGCAATTCTGACCAGCCAGGTTAAGAACCTGCAGTTCTTCTCGTCATCTAGAAAATATGCAAGCTCCCTTGAGGCTGCCCTTGCAGAGAACGAGATTCCTGTTGAGTCTACAACAACCTGATTGACGCTGTTCACCAGAACTTCCCAGCGTTCTATAAGTACGTCGACCTGCGCAAGCGTGTCATGGGCTTGGATGAACTGCACTTCTGGGACGTCTACACTCCTCTTGTTGACGATGTTGACATGAAGTTCACCTACGAGGAGGCTTGTGACCTTATTGTTAAGGCTCTGGCACCTATGGGCGAGGAGTACGTTAACCTGGTCAAAAAGGGCCTGGAGAGCCGTTGGGTTGACGTGTATGAGACCCCAGGTAAGCGCTCCGGTGCTTATTCCGCAGGTGGCAAGGGTATGAACCCTGTTATGCTCCTCAACTTCCAGGGCGGCCTCGACGACGTTTACACTCTCATTCACGAGATGGGCCACTCCCTGCACACGTATTTCTCGTCCCACAACCAGGAGATTACCTACTCCGATTACTCCATCTTTGTTGCAGAGGTTGCATCTACCTGCAACGAGGCGCTGCTCTCGCATTACCTGCTTGAGCACGAGACTGATCCCGCTCGCCACGCGTACATCCTCAACCACTTCCTTGAGGGCTTCCGTGGCACCATCTATCGCCAGTGCATGTTTGCCGAGTTTGAGCGTGACATCAGCCAGATGAATGCTGACGGTGTGGCTCTGAACGCCGAGGTTCTCTCTGAGCGCTACGGGAAGCTTTACGCAGAGTACTTTGGACCTGGCATTGAGCTGGACGAAGAGATCAAGCTAGAGTGGTCGCGCATCCCTCACTTCTACTACAACTTCTACGTCTATCAGTACTGCATTGGTTTCTCGGCAGCTATTGCCCTGTCTCAGCGCATCCTTTCTGAGGGCGAGCCTGCGGTCAAGGACTACATTGGTTACCTGTCCGGCGGTTGCTCCAAGACTCCAATCGAGCTGCTCCGCGGCGCTGGCGTTGACATGGCCACTCCAGACCCCGTTAACGCTGCGCTCAAGTACTTCGGCGAGCTTGTCGATCAGCTTGAGCAGGAGCTCAACTAGGCGCGAGTTAGGCGCACAATAAAGGAGGATTTATGCAGGCACGATTTGTTCACCGCTGCACCCACGTTTTGGATAACGAGAAAACCGTCGAGTTCTACAAGAAGGCTCTGGGATTCCGTGTTGACCGTGTTAAGGGACCAGAGGACGGTTCTTGGACCAACACGTTTTTGGTAAACGACTGGTCTCCTTTTGAACTAGAGCTCACGTGGAACCGCGGTTGGGTAGACCCTTACGATAACGGCGGAAAAGACACTCACATTGCGTTCCGCGTTGACGATTTTGATGCGTTCCACGCACTTCACGAGGAGATGGGCTGTATTGTTAAAGAGAACCCAAAGATGGGTCTCTACTTTATCGCAGACCCTGATGGCTGCTGGATTGAGATTCTGCCAGAGAAAGTAAGCATGACAGATTACGGTTTACTTGCAAAACAGATTGTCTCGCTTGCCGAGGTTGACGCTCACTGGCTGCCGGTGTTGTCTAACGCCGCGGCTCTTCTGTGGGACGCACTCGACGACGTCAACTGGGTGGGGTTCTACCTGGTAGATCCTGTGACGGTGACGGGAGCGGAGCCGAGCGCGGCCCCGGATGCGGAGCCGGACGTAGCCCCGAGCGATCACGAGCCGCGCACTTCCGAGCTGCGCCTGGGACCGTTCCAGGGCAAAGTTGCCTGCGTGCGCATTCCGTTTGGTCGGGGAGTGTGCGGTACGGCTGCGGCAACAAAGACAAGTCAGCTGGTAGAGGACGTGCATCAGTTCCCAGGACATATTGCGTGCGACTCTGCATCAAACTCTGAGGTGGTTGTTCCTATCTTCAAGGATGGCCAGGTAGTTGGCGTGCTGGATATTGATAGTCCGAGCGTGGCTCGATTCACCCAGGAAGACCTCGCAGGTCTTGAGCAGGTGGTAAAAGTGCTTGAGAGCTGTGCGAATTTCTCGGACTTTTGCTAAGAGCGACTTGGGCCGTTGGTAAGTGCAACTTGGAATTCTGTTAAATACGTCTGGTCGCCGCTAAATACGACTAGAGAACTAACATTTGGGTACACAAATCATGTACGGGCGAGTTTGCTCGTGCATGATTTTTATATCCACGCAGCATTCACGGAGAGGTCTGCTCATGAAGAAAATTGTACTTATCATCGGTTCCGGTCGTAAAAACTCGTTCAACAAAACGCTGAGCCAGGTTGCCGCAAAGGCGCTGGAGGGCAAGGCGGAGATTGAGGTTGTCGACGTATTGGACGTCCCACTGCTCAACCAGGACGAAGAATTCCCAGCTCCTGAAGGTGTTCAGAAGGTCAGGGACGCCGTCATGGCCGCCGATGGCGTGTGGCTCTTTACCCCGGAGTACAACTACAGCATCCCCGGTACCGTTAAGAATATCCTGGATTGGCTGAGCCGTCCGCTGACTTCCGATTACGAGAAGAAGTCCGAGACTGCCATCGCTGGTAAGGTTGTCACCGCAAGTGGCGTTGGCGGCCTAAACAAGGTCGCGGGATCGCTCGCCGTGGTAAAGCAGCAGTTCCTGGCCCTGCGCACCAAGCCGGTTGAGCCGTTCAACGGCTTCTCGCTTCCTGTTACTGCTTGGACTGAAGGAACTTGGGAGCCAGAGCCCGAGGTTCACGAGGTAATTGCCCAGCAAGCAGAGGATTTTCTCGCCGCACTGTAAGTCGTGCTGCATAAGGTTGCTTGTGCGCCTGCATAAGGTTGCTTGTGCGCCTGATTTCTGCAAAGAATCGGTGGATTTTGCCTAAAACCATCAAAGAATCTGTGGATTTGCCTGATTTTGTCAAAGAATCGGTGTCTCAAACACAGATTCTTTGCGCTTTTCAGGCAGAGTTTTCGGGACGTAACTGACGCAAGGCCTTCTACTTGGGAAACTGTTGCTACTGGCGCTATCTTGGTAAACAGCAAGGCATATGGCCGTTATGCGGGCGAACTTTCGATTGCTCGAGGTCTTTTGGAGCTTGATGCTCGCGACAATGTTGCAGGAAGTATCTGCGAAGAAGATCGAGCTTTCTTGCCGTACATCCACTCCGGTCGCGGCTTTAGGTTTATCCGCAGGTAACCAGCGATTTTCTGCTGGTTGAGCTGATTACGTGAGCGCACCATACACGTCGTAGTTACGCGACGCGTTTGGTGCGCCAAAACGCGCGAGGCGCACTGGGCACGCGAGGCGCCCGAAAACACTTTGGTGTGCATAAAGACCGCCTAATATGCACAAAAACTAATCAAGAAATTGATATGTCATTCAGAGGGTGCTGTTTTGGGTAAAAAACCCGTTTAGTTGGGGATAATTTTTTGGTTTTGTCATTTTGGCATTCACGTTTAAGCAGTTCAGAAATAGTGTGAATGTGCACAAAAAATTTGTCCAATTAAAAGCGCTGGTAAATCGCTTGCATAGAAGTTTGCCAATCCTGCATACCCCAACTAAACGCATTTTTTACCACTTCGCACAGAAATGGGTCATTTTTGGATCAGAATAAGTTACTTAGTGCCACAAAAGACCAGCTGGCGACAAAATGATGTTCGATCAACTTATGTTTGACCTAGTTTCGCGCGGGCGATAAGCTTTCTCCAAAGCAAAGGCTTCCCCGCTGAGCAGAAAATTGCAGCTAAACAAACTGCCTCCTATTCCGCGGTGTTGGGAAATAGGAGGCAGCTCAAAAGTTAATGTAATAGTGCTTTACAGTTTGACGATAACATCCTCGGCTGGTTGGCGACGCTTCTGGACGGATCCATATCACGATAGCCCAAGCTAAGCATGCAGGAAACGCCAAAGTCGTTGTACTGACCGCCGTCGAGAAGACCCTCTTCTTCCAAGAACTTATCGACAGCTTCGCGGTTAAAGCCCTCGATTGGGCAGCTATCGACGCCAATCATAGCGGCCATAGTAAGCATGTTTGAAAGCGCAATGTAGGTCTGCTTGCAAGTCCAGTCAAAGGTTGAGCGCTCGTTATCTACCAGGTCAAACATGTTCTCCTGGAAGTTTTTGAAAGCAGCTGCATAGGTTGGCTCAAAGTCTGCAGGAAGCTGCTTGATGTCGTGCATCATGTGTTTTACGTAAGCAGACTCTGCGTTGACATTCTTGCGAGCAAGAAGAATAACCAGGTAGTGAGCACCGTTGAGGGATGCGCGAGCACCATAGCATGGCTCGTAAAGCTTCTCTTTAAGGCGAAGTGACTGCTCAGAGGCCTGATCCTCTCGCAGATTAACAACCAGGAAGCGCCAGGGCTCCAGGCCGTAGGAGCTTGGTGCCAGGCGAGCAGCCTCGAGAATTACGTCAAGGTCCTCGTCGGAAACGTTTTTGGTGGGGTCGTACTTTGGTTGCAAGTCTCCACTGGTAGGACGAGAGAACTTTGTTTGCAACGTGCTGTGCGGAACAGGCCATGTGAGGTCCTTTCTTGTTGGTGGTGTTGTGGTGAGCTGGAGGTACGCTGTTGGACGGCGGTGAGCTGGGGGGTGCGGTGAGCTGGGCGTTACTCGGAGAGCGCGCTACTCAGAAACGATGAAGCTACCAGGCTGTCCAAGCTCCCACGTACCCTTGAGGTCGGCGGCAAGCTCAAAGTGCAGCTTGGAAATGCCCAGGTCGTAGTCTTGGACAAGGTGGCGCTGGTTAGGCATAGACGCGCTTACCACGCCATCTGTCAGGTCAAATACAACGGGAAGCTTGTTGATAGCGGTTGGACATGCCAAAACCGCATTAATGCCGCGGTTAAACCACTCGGGCATCTGCTTCGGCTCAGTTGGAGTACCGTTTGCCGTCACAATCTGCGCAGGCTTCTTGGTGCGCAGACGAATTGCGGTACGAATGCCCTCCTGCTTGAGAGGAATCTTCTCCGGAGCGTATCCGATAGAAATAATAATGCCCAGCTTAAGGCCGTCGTACTCATCGCGAGCCAGGGTCTTCCAGTCCATAGTCTCGGCAATCCAGCATGAACCAATGCCCAGCTGGGTGGCGAGAAGAACGATCTTCTCGCCATAGTAGCCGATGAGTTCACGGGCAATTGCATCTTCACAATAACCTGCTACGTAGTGATAAATGGGACCGACAATAGACCTGTTCTTCATGTGAACGGAAGTGCCGTCCTCGAGGTGAGGACCCTCGATGGTAAGGATTGCGGGGTGATCGGGTGCAACCTCTGCCATCTGGGCATTTGCGACGTCAATGGCTTCCTGGAGCTGAGAAAGTTTCTCTTGCTCAATAGGCTTTTGGTCGTAGGCGCGCAGGGAAATGCGCTGGTCCATAGCTTCTTTTACGTCCATCGTGGTCCTTCCTGGAGCAAGGTTAGAGCAGAGAGCCAAATCGCTTAACGTAGAGGCTCTTGATTATGGTGATAAGAACCATATACCCGCTCATGAGTGCCACTAACCACCCAAAGAATGACAAAGGCAGAGCAACAAGGCTCAAAGGCTGGGCAAATACGGGCAAATACGGAAGAGCGCTGACCACAATGATTCCTGCGGTTGTGAGAGCAAACAGCGAGGTAGAAGGCATGCTCTGAACAAACGGAATCTTGTTGGTTCTGAGTGCGTGAAGAACAAAGGTCTGGGTCCACATGGATTCGATGAACCATCCTGTTTGGAAAGACAGGATAAAGAGTGCCTGAGCTGCGGTATTTCCGGCTGCGACAAGTTCTGCCCAGGTTCCTCCGGCAAGGGCGGGAGAGACCACAAAGAACATAAGCGCAAAGGTCAGTACATCAAAGATTGAACTGACTGGTCCAATCCAAAGCATAAAGTTTGTAATCGAATGAGCATCCCAAGAGCGAGGGCTTGAAAGGAACGAATCGTCAACGTTGTCCCATGAATTGCGATGCAGGTAACGGTGTACGCGAGTCCCAAAAGGAGCAGCTGGAGGGCGCTCATAGGCAAGAACGGCAGGAAGAAGCTGGCCACCAAAACGGACAGCACGTTACCAAAGTTGGAGCTTGCGGTTGCCTTGATGTACTTGATGGTGTTGCCGTAGGTTCTGCGACCCTCTTCGACACCATGCTCAAGTACCAGCAGATCTTTCTGCAGCAAGATGATGTCTGCGGACTCTTTTGCCACGTCAACGGCAGTATCGACGGAGATTCCTACGTCGGAAGAGCGCATGGCGGCAGCGTCGTTAATGCCGTCGCCCATGAAGCCAACCACGTGGTTGTTGGATCTGAGCGCAGAGACAACGCGTGCCTTTTGCATAGGGGAGAGCTTTGCAAAGAGCTGGGTCTTCTCGACACGCTCTTTGAGCTGCTCGTCGTTGAGATTCTCTACGTCGCTTCCAAGTAAGAGCTCGTCAACGTGGATGCCCACCTTCTTGCAGACTGCGGCTGCGACGCCTTCGTTGTCACCGGTGAGTACCTTGACCTGCACGCCTCTCTGGTTGAGCTTGGCAATTGCCTCGCGAGCGCTCTCTTTTGGCGGATCCAAGAAGGCCAGGTAGCCAATAAGCACCATGTCGCGCTCATCGTCTACGCCAAACTCGCCGACGCCACGAGGGTCGCTCTTCTGAGCAACGCCAACCACGCGCATACCCTCCTGATTGAGCTGGTAGACGCGGTCCATAACGCTCTTGCGCTGGGCGGGAGTCAGCGGCTTAATCTCGGAGTCCAGGTCAACAAAGGAGCATGCGTTGAGGACTTCCTCAACGGCGCCCTTGGTGATCATCTGCGTCTTGTCATTTTTTGTGTTTTTGACCACAACACTCATGCGGCGGCGCTCAAAGTCAAACGGGACCTCGTCGATTTTCTCGTACTCAATGCTCAGCAGGTTAGTGGGCAGCTCATCGTTGGAAGTCTTGATAATTGCGTTGTCAATAAGGTTGCGAAGGCCGGTCTGGAAGTAGCTGTTCAGATACGCGTGGCGGAGCACGCGAGGATCCTCTTCACCCAGAATGTTGAGGTGACGCTCAAGCACAACCTCGTCTGCGGTGATGGTACCAGTCTTGTCGGTGCACAGGATGTCCATGGCGCCCAGGTTCTGGATTGCGGCCGGATTCTTAACAATAACGTCCTGCTTGGCCATTTGCGTTCCACCGCGAGAAAGGCACGTAGTCACAATAACAGGCAGCATCTGAGGGGTAATACCTACAGCAACGGAAACGCTGAAGAGTAACGCGTCAAACCAGTCACCCTTGAGGAATCCGTTTGCAAGAACACGATAGGGCACATGATCAGCATGAACGAGACAAGAACCTTGGAGACGGACTTGAGACCCTCGTCAAAGCTGGTCTCGCCGGCAGGCTGCTGGAGCAGCTCAGACATGGTGCCCACGTAGGATTTGTTGCCGGTTGCAACTACCACTACCGTTGCGCTTCCTGACTGAACCGTAGTGCCCGCGAACAGTAGGTTTGTGCACTCAGAGAGCGAGAGGGGATAGCGGGTTCCATCTGCGCGGCGGCGAGCGTGTACTACACCAGCGGTTTTCTCGACAGGCTCTGATTCTCCGGTGAGTGCGGTTTCGTTGACAAAGAGGTCCTTGGCGTCCAGAACGCGGCAGTCTGCAGGAATCATGTCTCCCGAGGCAAGGCGGATGATGTCGCCAATAACTACCTGCTCAAAGGGGATTTCTTCTCCCAGCGCGGAAGCAAGTTTGGGCTCTTCAGGAGCTTCGGCCTCGTCGGCGGCGTCTTCGACATCGTCGGCGGCTTCATCTGCGGCGTATTCATCCTCGAAGTCCACGGCGGCATTTGCGGCGTCATTTGCAGCGTCATCCGATCTCTGGTCAACGTTCTGGTCGACGCCCTGGTTGAAGCCCTGCTCAACACCCGTGTCGTCAAAGTCGATGGGACGACGGATGACTCTTGTCGTTGAGGTTACCATCTTGGAGAGCGCGGCCGCTGCCGAGGCTCCCTTGGAACTCTGGACAAAGTCGATAATGCCGGAGATAAGCACCATTGCAGTGATGATGACGACGGTTGACGGGTCCTTCTCGCCATCTGCGGCAAGGGCCACGTTAGTGACGTAAGAAATGCCTGCGAGAGCAATCAAAATGAAGGTGAAGGGGCTCGCAAAACTTTTGAGCAGGCGGATGATGAAGGGCTCCTCAGCGGCACCGGTAATAACGTTTGGGCCGTCGAGGTCGTATTTTGCCTGTGCAATGTCAATGGCAAGGCCGTCCGGGGTGGTATGGAACTTACGACAGACGCTCTTTACCGAGTGAGTTGCGGCAAAGGTCAAGGACTGTCCAAGCTCTCCCGAGGTGGTCTGAGCTGTCTTTGTTTGAGCTGTCTTTGTTTGGGTTGTGCGCTTCATGATTGCCATGTGCACCTCCGATGATTAGTGAAACGAATGACTAACTGGTTGGTGTATGACGCATACTGAAAGCGTTCTGTTATGTGTGGGACTTGAAACCAGACGATCCGAAACCGGACAACCTGAAACCTGCCACATAGATTCATATATCTACAGGATTGCTCTATAAACCTGCAAATTTATATCCCTATAGGCTTGCGGTGCAGTAAAAATTAAAACTTTTGAATAAGAGGTTTCTTTATATCCGTCACACATAAATGAACAGGGTCAGCATCTGCTGTCAGACGTAAGCTGCTACTTCGACTAGGCATATAAAGCACCTCCTTATATTGGAGTTCTGCAAGGGACGTCCAGTAAAGCGGGGCATCATGCGATGGACGGACGTCACGTCTATTCAGACATCTCTAAGAGTAGTTGGGTTGACGACTTTGGTCAACCTATTACTATATATCTTATAAATAACGTGTTTAATCTGCGTATTTATTTGCCGCGATATGGCGAGAAACCCTGTCGAGCAGTAACGCAGAGAAGAAACGACAAGCAGAACGACAAAACGCCAAACTGCTGCACTCTTGCAAAGAAGGAGCATCTCATGGGCAAAGTGATTGTATTTGGAAGCCTGAACATGGACGTCTCCATCGAGGCAGACAAGATGCCTCAGCAGGGCGAGACTATTGGCGGCAAAAATCTTGTCACCAGCCCAGGTGGAAAAGGCGCTAATCAGGCTGTTGCTGCAGCTCGAATGGGTGCAGATGTCCACATGATTGGTGCTGTTGGCGCTGACTCGTTTGGACAGGACCTCAAGCAGTCGCTTATTGGCTACGGCGTCAATTCGGAGCAGGTAGATGAGCTGTCTGGAGTCTCCACTGGTGTTGCTGTGATTGTGCGCGTAGGCGGCGATAATCGCATCATCCTGGACCATGGCGCTAATTACGTTCGCACAACCGATGACGTAAAAGCGGTGCTCGATCGCATTGCGGAGCCAGGTGACGTGTTCTTGACGCAGTTTGAGTGCGAGTTGTCGACTACGTTTGAGCTTATCAGGTACGCGCATGAGCTGGGGCTCTATACGATGGTGAACCCATCGCCATCAGCTACCATGACCACCGGTCTTCTCGCCAGCGTGGACGTACTCTGTCTGAACGAGATTGAGTTTGCGGACCTGTTTGGCGAGGGCAAGATTAGCCCGCTGGCAGAGCCCGAGGCTGCGGTGCAGAAGGTGCTTGAAAGCGGCGTGGCAACTGCGGTGTTGACGCTGGGGTCCAAGGGCTCGATTGCTGCCGACGCACACGGCGTTTACCAGCAGGAATGCTATCGCGTGGACACCGTGGATACTACCTGCGCGGGAGACACGTTCATGGGCACACTCGCCGCGTTCCAGGCATCGGGGCAGCTGGAGGGTCACGACATCAAGCAGGCGCTCGACGTAGCCGCGAAGGCCGCGGCACTTGCCACTACTAAAGTTGGCGCTCAGCAATCAATTCCAACGTATCAGCAGGTAGTTGAGTTTTAGGTTAAAATTGCAGTGATTGTTGCTTCATAACTCGCAGCCCACACGCAGCTCAAAACGGCTCCAACCAAGCCAAATCGCAGTTCAAACACGTTCTACGCATAGCTCAAATACGTCTTACACGCAGATCAAACGTACAAAGGAGACTTATGGCAACGCTTTCAACTAAGACGCGCGTCATCATCGACACAGATCCTGGAATCGACGACGCCATTGCGCTGGGATTTGCCCTGGCCGCAAAAGCGCTGGATATCAAGCTTATTACTACTGTCAGCGGAAATGTTGGCATAGAGAACGTCACCAACAACGCCCTTAAGCTGCTCAAATTCTGGAACCAACACGTGCCTGTTGCGCGAGGCGCCGCCGAGCCGCTGCTCAGAAAACCAATGGACGCAAGCGATGTCCACGGTGCGTCCGGTATGAGAGGCTATGAGTTCGATGGCATTCAGTCGGACTGTCTTCTTGAAGAAACCGCACTTGAGGCACAGCGTCGCGTCATTATGGAAGGCGCTTCCGCTGGCGAGAAAACCACGTTGGTGACGCTTGGCCCTCTGACCAATATTGCGCTGCTGCTTAAAGCATACCCGCAGGTCAAGGAACATATCGACCGCATTGTCATGATGGGTGGCGCTCTGACCCGCGGAAACCTTGGCGTCATGTCCGAGTTCAACGTGGGCGTTGATCCTGAGGCGGCAAAGATTGTCTTTGCATCCGGCGTTCATGTGGCTATGGTTGGCCTTGAGGTGGGCGACGCCGCTCGCGTGATGCCCGAGGACATCGAGAACATCCAGAACTCCGGCAAGAGTGGCGACATGCTGGTTAAGCTGCTGCTCAATTACCGCGTCCACTACCAGGAGGAGGGCTTCAGCATGTACGACCCAACGGCCGTGGCCTACCTGCTGGCACCTCAGATGTTCGAGACCAAAGACGTGTTTGTAGACGTTGAGTGCAACGGCGCTCTGACAAGCGGTTGCACCGTTGTTGACCTAGCCGGATATCTTGGCGAGAAACCCAACGCAACCGTATGCGTGGGCGTTGACCAAAAGGCATTCCGTACTTGGTTTGTTCACCAGATCCAAAAGTGCAACGTCCTCGACGGCTCTGCCTCTGCAGTTGAAGGCGTGCTGCTAGACTAGCTTGTTGCACCTACTTGCTGCTAGACTAAGGCTCTGCTAGGGCAGTGCGCCGCTGGATCAACGTGGCGCCGGGGCAGGGTGCTGCAAAAACTCACAAGAAAGAAGCCTCTTCTCGCCATTGAGAAGAGGCTTTGTTGTGCGTAAAAGTGCTGTTAAATTGACCTTCTCGCCAAATTCCGCGCCGGCAAAGTTTCGAACGTAGCGGAGTTCCGCGTCGGGTAAAATCCCGCGTTGAGTTTTAGAGCTCTTTGTAGACAGGGAACCACTTGAGGGCGTCGACTGCTTCTTTTGCATCGGCGATTGGCTCGCGGTTCAGGCCCTGCTTGATTGCTTCCTCTGCAACGCCGACGGCAATACGCTCGGAGAACTCGGTAATCTTGGAGACTGGAGGAAGAATTGCAGCTCCAGGCTTTGTGGTATCGACAATTCCGCCAAGCGAGTGGGCTGCCAGGGAAATCATCTGGTCTGTGAGCAGACGAGCCTTTGATGCAAGCGCACCTAGGCCAAGGCCAGGGTAGATCAGAGCGTTGTTGGCCTGGCCAATCTGGTAGGTTACGCCGCTCAGCTCCACGTCATCGGATGGAACGCCGCAGGCCACAAGTGCGCGACCGTCGGTCCAGGTCAGCAGGTCCTGGGCGGTTGCCTCCGCAAGCTTAGTTGGGTTGGACAGAGGGAAGACCATGGGACGCTCACAATGAGCTGCCATTTCACGGATAATCTCCTCGGTGAAGGCACCGTGAACAGTAGAGGTACCAACCATGATTGTTGGGTGGACCGTCTTTACAACGGCAGCCAGGTTGGTGAGCTCATCAGCGTTTGCAAACTCAGAACGCCTGCGAGCAAAAGGCTTTTGCTGTGGAGTGAGGTTGTCCATGTCGTCAAAGAGCAGACCCTGGCGATCTACCAGGTAGAAGCGCTTGCGAGCCTCTTCGCGATCCATTCCCTGGTCCACAAACTCCTGCAGCACACGCTCAGCAATGCCGCAACCAGCAGTTCCTGCGCCAAAGCAGAGATATACCTGGTCGACGAGTTTCTCGCCAGAAATGTTGAGGCCACCGAGGATGCCTGCAAGGGTAACAATACCAGTACCCTCGACGTCGTCGTTGAAGACAGGGTAGGTGTTCTTGTAGCGGTCCAGGATTGCTGCAGCGTGCGAGCGGCCGAAGTCCTCGAAGTGCAGGTAAAGGTTAGGGAAGAGCTTCTCGACGGTGGTTACAAAGTTGTCAATGAAGGCGTTGTAGCGGTTCTCGTCGACGCGCTTGTGGCGCTCGCCCAGGTACAGTGGGTCATCGAGCAGCTCTTGACGATTGGTACCGGTGTCGATGACAACAGGCATGATTCGGTTTGGATCAACGCCAGCTGCGGCGGTATAAACCATGAGCTTACCAACAGAAATCTCGACGCCGTTAGTGCCCCAGTCGCCGATGCCCAAAATGGCTTCTGCGTCGGTAACAACAATCAGGTCAATGTCTCTACCAGCGGCTGCGCTCTTCAGCGAGGTCTCAAGGTCCTCAGGACGATCGGCGGAGAGGAAGCATGCGTACTGCGAGTCAACGTAGCGCTGGGAGTACTGCTCAATGTCAGGTGCAATGGTTGGATCGTAGACGATAGGCATGAACTCTTCGACATGCTTTGAGAACAGGTTATAGAACAGCGTACGGTTTTCGGAGAAAAGCCTCATCAGGTAGTGACGCTTAGTCTCGAGGTCAGGGTATTGTTGAAAGAGCACATATGCCTGCTCTGCCTGCTCCTCGATGGTCTGGATGTTTGGAGGAAGAAGACCTACCAGGCCATATTTCTGGCGCTCCTCCTGCGTAAAAGCGGTTCCCTTGTTCAAAAACGGATCATTCAGTAGTTCAAAACCTGTCTTCATAGCAACTCCCAAGTGCATTGTATTCCCAGGTACATTGACTGATGCGTAGCGCGTTTAAGCGTGCGACATTAATGGCGCTCTCGTAGCTTTTCAGAAATAACAATAATCATTTCACGTTATGTTTTCTTGGGAAATTGAGGAATTTACATCTCAGCAAAGGTAAACGGCCTGAAATTGCGGTACAAAGCCGTACCGGGGCGGTACAAATCACAGCCAACTGCGGTTTTGTTGCGCGCTCGGGGTGCAAGTGGTAAAAAATGCGTTTAGTTGGTGTATGCAGTAACAGTTGATTTTTATGCAAGCTGTTTACCTGCGTTTTTTAGTTGGACAAAAATAGCAAAATCTGGATATTTTTTGCCACCTGTGCAAATTCCAGGCAGAAAATTCCACAATCGTGATTTGATCCCCAACTAAACGGATTTTTTACCCAAAAGAGGGGATCAGATTTGGTGGGTTGAAATCTTGATACAAAACTCCGCATAAACAAGTCGGAATATGCAATTTCTTCGGATGATTGGATGTTGCGCGGTTAACTGGATAGCGATCAGCCCTCAAAGTGATGTTATTTCACTACAACAGTGCCTTCGGGAAGTGCGATATCCGCGTCGGTTGCAATTAAGAGGTTGTTACCTGGGGTTTTAGGAGTATCGGGCCACTCGGGCACATATGCGACGTGCGCAAACTCGCGTGCGAACACATCCGCAACCTGCGAAAGTAGCGCAGATCCACGGCCTTCTAGCGGACAGCGAACATCGGCCAGATATACTCCGCCAGGCACAAGCTTCTCTTTGACCACTTGCGCGCCGGCTGCTGTTCCCAGAGGTCCAAGTGATTTACGACCAGCAAATACCTCATTCACCAGTACATCTATGCTGCGGGCCTCTGCGTCCTGCAGAACCTTCCATGCATCGTCTTCGATAACACGCAGCTCACTTGAAGCCACAGCCAGCGTTTCGTCCAAAAAGAAGTGCTCGCGCGCAAGCGAGACAATCTTCGGATCAATCTCAATCGCCTCAACGGTAGCTCCGCGCATATGCGTGGCCAGGTACTTTGGCAGCGAGAAACCTCCTCCGCCCAGAATCACAACGCGACCCTGAGGGGCTACCTGCTGGATAAGCTGCGCCATCATGCGGTGATAGTGAACGCAAAGCTCAAAGCGCAGTTCAGAAGAAATATAGCTCACGGACTGGAACGTACCATTAACGTTGAGCAGTCTAATGGGCGTACCGTCGGCGTCCTCGGAGTCAAAAATCATTGTGAGACCAAATTTTGTACGCGTCACAAAAACGCCTCGAGCGCGCAGAATTAACAGAAATAGCTGGTAAATGCCAATAACGGCAAGCCCCGCAACGGTCGACCAGATAAAAAATGTCCAAAAATCATGTAAGACCATGTTAATTCCTTGTTAGTAAGGTTTCCCTCGGTTATACTAGCCGATACGGCGTTTTTTCTGAACGCTTTTACAGGAAAAGATTTTCTGGGGGTTTATATGATTTTAGGACTTGGTATTCCTGAGCTTCTGATTATTGTTGTCATTGTTATGGTCCTCTTTGGACCTAAGAACCTTCCAAAGCTCGGCAAGGCTGTCGGCGAGACCGTCAAGAGCGTTCGTGAGGGCATGGAGTCTGAGACCAAGGAAGAAGCCAAGGAGCCAGAGGCTGAGGTCGTTGAGGACGAAGAGTCCAAAAAGGCTGAGTAGCCCCATCTCACGCGTATAGACCGACTGACCCATCAACAGAAAGAACACGATGGACACTACTAAAGAGATTGTACTTACCCCAGAAGGCCGTCAGAAGCTTGTCGATGAGCTGGCTTATCGTGAGGGCGAGAAACACGACGAGATTGTTGAGCGCATCAAAGAGGCTCGTGGTTTCGGTGACCTTTCTGAGAACTCCGAGTATGACGCTGCAAAAGAAGAGCAGTCTCACAACGAGTCCCGCATCAACGAGATTCGCCAGATTCTCTCTGTCGCAAAGGTTGTCGAGGGTGGCAGCAAGCGTAACGTCACTGTTGCAATCGGCACAACCGTCGAGCTTGCTGATGCAAAAGGCAAGACAACTAAATATGTAATTGTTGGTACTACTGAGACTAACTCCCTTGAGCACAAGATCTCTAACGAGTCCCCAGCTGGCGAGGCTCTTATTGGTCATAAGAAGGGCGACGAGGTTGAGTTCACCACGCCAAACGGCAAGGTGAAGAAGTACACCATTACCTCTATTACTCGCTAGACTGGCACAAAAGATTTTTGGTCGCCCCGTGTCTGTCTGGCGCGGGGCGTTTTTACGTGGAGGATACATGTCCGAAGTAGAGAACAACATCGCCGGTAGCTCGTCTGCTGCAGAGAACGCTGCTGCAACCGGCGCCGACGCAACCGAAGCCACCCCAGAGGCTTCCATCAACGACGAGCGCGCGCAGCGCAAGGCCCGTCGCCAGGCACTGCTTGACGCCGGTATTGACCCATACCCAATCAAGTCCACCGTCACCGCTCACGTCGCTGAGCTGGAGGAGCGCTACGCTGACCTCGAAGACGGCCAGACTGGTGAGGAAGTCTATTCTGTGGCCGGCCGCGTCCGTGCCATCCGCAACCAGGGCAAGATCGCGTTTGTCGTGGTAGAGGACTATACCGGCCAGATTCAGCTCTTCTGCCGTATCAACAACCTTGACGAGAAGAACTGGGAGCTCCTGGGTCTTCTTGACCTTGGCGATATCATCGGCGCAACCGGCGCTATCATGCGTACGCGCCGTGGCCAGCTTTCCCTGGCAGTCACCTCGCTGGAGGTTCTCTCTAAGTCGCTGCGTCCTCTGCCTGAGAAGTTCCACGGCCTCACCGACCGCGAGGTTCGTTATCGCCAGCGCTACGTTGACCTTATCATGAACCCCGAGGTCCGCGACGTGTTCCGCAAGCGCTCCCAGATCATCTCCATCATCCGCCAGTTCATGGAGGCAGACGGTTACATGGAGGTTGAGACCCCTGTTCTCCAGGAGATTCTTGGCGGCGCAAACGCAAAGCCGTTCATTACGCACTACAACGCTCTGAACACCGAGAACTACCTGCGTATTGCAACCGAGCTTCCGCTGAAGCGCCTGCTTGTTGGCGGTCTTGAGCGCGTTTACGAGCTTGGTCGTCAGTTTAGAAATGAGGGCACCGACCTCACGCACAACCCAGAGTTCACCTCTATGGAGGGCATACGCCGCCTACTCTGACCTGGCCGGCATGCGCGAGCTGTCCCAGAACCTTTTCCAGGAGATTGCTCGCAAGGCTTGCGGCTGCGAGGAGGGTCACGAGGTCATCACTTACCAGGGCACCGAGGTTGACCTCTCCGGCAACTGGCGCGTTGCATCCCTGGCAGAGATTGCGTCCGAGGTCACCGGCGAGGAGCTCTCCATTGACACCCCTGTCGAGAAACTCCGTGCAGTTCTGGACCGCTACGAGATTGAGTGGAATCCAGAGTGGCAGGCCGGCAAGCTGCTGTTTGAGATCTACGACGAGCTTGGCGAGAAGAGCATCGTAAACCCAACCTTTGTCTGCGATTATCCTGCAGAGGTTTCTCCGCTCACCAAGCGTAAGGCAGATGACCCTCGCCTGACCGACCGCTTTGAGCTCATTATCTGCGGCGCCGAGTACGCAAACGCATACTCCGAGCTCAACGACCCTGTTGATCAGGAGAAGCGCTTTGCCGCCCAGATGGAGGCCAAGCGTCAGGGTGACGAAGAGGCCATGGAGTACGATTACGACTTCATCCGCGCACTTGAGTACGGTATGCCACCAGCGGGCGGCATCGGCTACGGCATCGACCGCATGATGATGCTCTTCTGCGATCAGCCTTCTATCCGCGACGTCCTTCTCTTCCCACAGCTCAAGCCCGAGAAGCGCTAAGAGCTTGGAAGCTTAGCTGCCCCGCGCAGCACACAAACGCATCAGCCCGGTATCCGCTCGTTGCAGGTACCGGGCTTTTTGTGTGCGGCGGCGTGCCATGGGGTTGCAGTGCGGCAGTGTGCCGCGGAGTTTACGACAGCGCGGGTTTCTCGCCAGGCGTTTGTGTGGTTCGTACGGAGGAGAAAAATCCAACGCGAGTTGTATGTTTGCAGAGCCTTCTGATGGGTATAAATCAGAAATATATAGAGAGTTTTGAGAGGTTTCAGCACATGTTTGATAAATTCACTGACAGAGCGCGTAAAGTCATGAGCTTGGCTCAGGACGAGGCTCGCGGTCTTGGCCAGATGTATGTCGGTACCGAGCACCTGCTACTTGCTCTCATCAAAGAGGGGGAGGGCATTGCTGCTCAGGCTCTGGCTAAGCTGGAGGTCTCGTATGATGAGGCCCTAGCAACCGTAAAAGAGCTCACCACGGGCGCAGGAGACCCTATTCCTGGCGGCCACATTCCGTTTACTCCTCGCGCAAAACGCGTGCTAGAGGACGCGTACAGAGAAACCATGACCCACGGTCAAAGCTATATTGCAACAGAACACCTGCTCTTGGGTATTGTGTCCGAGGGTAACGGTCGCGCTATGGATGCCCTGCGTACCATGGGTGTCTCGGGCGATGCCGTAAGAAACGCTGTTGATGAGCTGGTTGCTCAGACTCCAGAAGATGCACCTGCTGGTCCTCGTATGGCAGAACCTCGTATTGAAGGTGGCATCTTTGGTATGCCTGTTGGCGCTGGTCAGATGCGTCCTAACGCAAACGACGACGCTTCTATGTTGGAGCAGTTTGGCCGCAACCTTACTAAGCTTGCTGCAGATAAAAAGCTTGACCCTGTCATTGGCCGTGACCGCGAGATTGAGCGTGTCATGCAGGTTCTTGCCCGCCGCCAGAAGAACAACCCACTTATCCTGGGCGATCCCGGCGTTGGTAAGACTGCCATTGTTGAGGGTTTGGCTCAGCTCATTGCATCCGGCAACGTCCCTGACATCCTGCGCGGAAAGCAGGTTTGGACGCTTGACCTAGCAAGTCTGGTAGCTGGTTCTAAGTATCGCGGTGAGTTTGAGGACCGCATGAAGAAAGTTGTTGCTGAGCTGGAGAAATCCAAGAATGACATCCTCTTCATTGATGAGATTCACACCGTCATTGGCGCTGGCTCCGCAGAGGGCTCCATCGATGCCGCATCCATCCTTAAGCCACCGCTGTCTCGTGGAGAAATCCAGGTCATCGGCGCAACTACGGCAGAAGAGTACCGTAAACATGTCGAGAAGGACGCTGCATTGAGAGGCGTTTCCAGCCTGTCAACATCGGCGAGCCAAACAACGACGACACCATTTCTATCATCCACGGTCTTCAGGACCGCTACGAGAAGCACCACCACGTCCACTACACCGAGGCTGCTATCAAGGCTGCTGTTGCGCTTTCAAGCCGTTACATTCAGGACCGCTTCCTGCCAGACAAGGCAATTGACGTCCTCGATGAGGCTGGTGCTCGAGCTCGCATCCACAAGATGAGCCTTCCACCAGAGATTGCCCAGGTAGACGCAGATCTTCTCCGCGTTCGTACCCAAAAATCCGAGGCAGCAAGCGCTCAAGAGTTTGAGCAGGCAGCTCGTCTGCGTGACCAGGAGAAATCTCTGGTAGCAGAGAGGGATCGCCTGGAGACTGAGTGGCGCGAGCAGCTGGACAAGAACATTGTTACCGTTGACGAGGACGACATTGCAAAGGTTGTCTCTGGCATCACTGGCGTTCCTGTCTCTAACCTCACCGAGACTGAGGCTTCAAGGCTGCTTCGTACAGAAGATATCCTTCACCAGCGCGTTGTTGGTCAGGATGAGGCTGTTGTTAAGGTTGCAAAGGCAATCCGCAGAAGCCGTAGTCCTCTCAAAGATCCTAAGCGCCCTGGCGGTTCTTTCATCTTCCTAGGCCCTTCTGGTGTTGGTAAGACTGAGCTTGCAAAAGCCCTGGCAGAGTTCCTGTTTGGTTCCGAAGACGCTCTGCTTTCATACGACATGTCCGAGTACATGGAGCGCCACACTGTAGCTAAGCTGGTTGGCGCACCTCCAGGATACGTGGGCTACGATGAGGGCGGCGAGCTCACCAAGGCTGTCCGCAGGCGTCCGTACTCTGTTCTGCTCTTTGATGAGATTGAGAAGGCACATCCAGACGTCTTCAACATCTTGCTGCAGATTCTGGACGAGGGTCGCTTGACTGACGGCCAAGGTCGTCACGTGGACTTCTCCAATACGGTTGTCATCATGACATCCAACATTGGTGCTCGCGAGATTGCCCGTACCAATACCATGGGCTTCTCGTCAGAAGGCTCTAAGGGTCTTTCCGACAAAGAGATTACCAGCCGTGTTATGTCTGAGCTCAAGCGTGGATTCCGCCCAGAGTTCTTGAACCGTGTGGACGAGATTGTTGTCTTCAAGTCGCTCTCTACCGAGCAGCTTCGTGGCATTGTTGACCTCATGGTTCTTGAGCTGCGCGATCGCCTGATTGCCAATGGTATGTCCATTGAGCTTACCGAGGCCGCAAAGGATCTGATTGCCAAAGACGGAACCGACCCTGTCTACGGCGCTCGTCCGCTGCGCCGCACCATTCAGTCGATGATTGAAGACCCACTGTCTGAGGAGCTTCTCTCTGGCCAGTGGACCGCAGGCGACATTGTTGCTGTTGATGTTGACGCTGAGGGCAAGAAGCTTGTGTTCACCAAGACCACGGGCGTCATCCCTGAGCCTCGCAAGAAAGAGACAATGGCGCAGCTTGACCAGATGGACGTCAGCATGGGACCATCCTCGCTGCCACAGGGTAGCGCAGGCGGCTCGTCCGACCTGATGTCCTCCGCCGAGTAAGACACTCTGACCCGAGGTTCTGCCTCGGGTCTTTTTTGTATCGCAGCTAAAACACACAGTTCTCTTGGCAGAAGCTCTTGGCGAGAAACCCGGGCGAGAAACCCGTCTTCTTCAAACCGTCACTACACGCGCCGGCAACAAAACCGTATACTTGAAATGTTGAAACAAATTGAAGCCGTAAACGTACCAGATCGCAAAACGCAGCCTGTAAGCTGCAAGTAATTGAGGGAGAGCCATGGAGCCAACGCAACTTGATCCAAGCGCAACAGAAAACGAGGACCGTATTGCCACCGCTCTGAAGATGACTGCCCCTGGTACAGCGCTTCGCGTTGCACTGGACATGATTATCGCTGGCCGTTTGGGCGCCCTCATTTGCGTGGGAGATACAGAAAACGTCCTTGCTGCGGGCGGAGATGGTTTCAAACTTGATGTTTCCTTCACAGCAAACCGACTGTTTGAGCTCTGCAAGATGGACGGCGCTGTGGTGGTGGACAAAGACCTCACCAGAATTCTGCGCGCCAACTTCCACCTCAATCCTGACGCAACGCTTCCAACTGCAGAAACAGGCACTCGCCACCGTACTGCCGCTCGCATGAGCTTGCTCACCAAGTCTATTGTGATTGCAGTGTCTTCTCGCCGTTCGTTGATTACGGTCTACGTTGATGGTCATGTTATCCCGCTGAAGTCGGTGCCAGCCATTATGTCTACCGTCAACCAGCTTTCGGTTGCCATGCAAAATACGCGCCAGCAACTTGATCGCGCGCTTTTGCGCCTGACCGCGCTTGAGCTTGATAACTACGTCACTCTGGGCGATGTAGCAGGGTATTTTCTACCTGTTTGAGGTTCTTTTTGAGTGCCGCTGATCAGCTTGATTCTTGTCTTTTGGAGCTAGGTAGCGAGGGAAAAACCACCGCAATGCAGCGTGAGGAATATTTGGGCGGTATCGACGAGGCCTATAACCTGATGATTCGCGATTACGCTGTAGATTCTTCCGCTGAAGAGGCGCGCGCCATTCGCCGCCGCTTCCACGAGACAGCCAACACTGAGCTACGCTCCGCAGAAAGTGTTGGCCAGATTCTTGGCTACTCCGATGGCCGCGGAGAAGATGCGTCCATGGAGCCTCTGGGCCTGCGCACGCTTTCCCGCGTTCACGTGGTCAACGATGAGATTGCGGCCAGAATTGTTGACGCCTACGACAACCTGCAGCAGCTGCTTCACGTTGCAGAAAACGATACGTCAAGCCTCAAATCTCTGGGTGTCGAGAACCCCGGTGCACTTGCTAACAGTCTCCGCAGAATGTGGGGTAAGTCAGAATAATGGCTGCAAGCAGCACCTGTGCAAAGGTCGTGTCAAAGCCACGTCCTTCTCGCCTCACAACACATGGAGCAAAAGCTGATACCATTGTCGTCATTGTGGCTGGTGGCATTGGCGAGCGCTTTGGATATCCTGACGGCAAGCAGTTTATTTCTGTCTGCGGTCTTCCGCTGATGAGCTGGTCAATCCTTGCGTTTGATCACGCGCCAAGCGTGGCTCATATTGTGATTGCTTGCTCTGACGAGAAACGCGCTGCAGTTCAAGAGGGTGTTGTGGGCAAGCTTGTACTCCACAAGCCTGTTCACTTTGCAACGTCTGGTGCTACCAGACAGGAATCGGTTTACAATGCGCTCCAGGTAGTGCCTGCTGGATATGATTTTGTTTCTGTTCATGATGCGGTTCGCCCGCTCATTGAGGTAGAGACCATTGAGCAGGTCATTGGTACAGTTCGCAAGTCGCCTAAGATTGCGGGAGCAATTTTGGCTCACCGCGCAACTGATACGCTGAAGCGCGTAGATGGTGCAACCATTGTAGATACGCCTGACCGCTCAACGTTCTGGGCTGCTCAGACCCCTCAGGTGTTCAAGACGCGTACGCTTCTTGAAGCCCACGAAGTAGCTCGCCAGGAAGGCTACCAGGGAACTGATGACTCGTCGTTAGTTGAGCGACTTGGTCTTACGGTGCTGTGCGTTGAGTCGCAACGAGAAAACGTGAAGGTCACGTACCCATCTGACCTTGCAATTGTTGAGGCTACGCTCAGCCGTCGCCTGGTAGAAGGCGCAACCGGAAGTGGGGCTGTAGAGTGAGCATGCCGGAGCTTAAAATTGGCCACGGATACGATGTTCATCGCCTAGTAGAGGGCAGAGATCTTATCTTGGGTGGCATCAAAATTGAGCATACCAAAGGTCTTCTCGGTCACTCCGATGCCGATGTTTTGACTCATGCACTCATGGATGCCCTGCTAGGAGCTATGCGCGCCGGCGACATCGGCCAGCTTTTTCCTGATACAGACCCTGCTTATGAGGGCTCTGATTCTATGATGCTTCTGTCCCATGTTATGCAGCTTGTTCGTAATGAGGGCTTTGAGCTTCTGGATTGTGACTGCACTGTTGCAGCTCAGGCGCCTAAGTTGCTCCCTCATCGCAATGCTATGAGAAACCGCATGGCGGAGGTCATGGGTGTTTTGCCAGATAAAGTTGGCGTAAAAGCAACCACCACCGAAGGCCTTGGCTTTGTGGGCACTCAAGAAGGCATTGCTGCCTGGGCAGTTGTGCTGCTGGGACGTAGCGCGCAATAAATTACAGCTCTACGATATGATCGGCTGCCTCCACCACTTTAGGGTCATGAGATATGAGCAATATTATGTGGTCTTGTTTGACCTTCTTTAGAAGAGTAAGAAGGACATCAACACTGTTTTGATCTAATGCTGAGGTTGGCTCGTCAAGCAACATAACACTTGGGTTCATAAGCATCATGCGGATAATTGCAATCTTTTGTTTTTCTCCACCAGAGATAGCAGAGCTTCTTTCACCCAGGCGAACGTCAAGATTTTGATCGTCTCCAAGCAGCAATTTTTCCAGATTGAACAGCTTGATATAGCTGATTATCTCTTCATTTGTTGGTTGGTTTTTGCAGAGTAAGGTCAGATTATTTCTTACTGTATCGTCAACAATGCTTGGCTCTTGCTCGGTGAATCCAAGCGTATTTTTTCGGAGTTCATACTGATTAATTTGAGTGAGCAAATCCTCATTAATAGCAATAGTGCCTGATAGGTGAGAAGACCACTCTCCGTTAATGAGTTTCAGGAATGTAGATTTGCCTGTTCCGTTTCCACCGGTAATGGCGTATATATTTCCTTTTGCAAAACTACAAGACAAGTTGTTCATCAGTACTTTATTTGTATGCGGATAAGAGAAAGATACATTTGTGCAGGTAATTTGATTGACGTTCTCTGATGGAATGATGTTACCAACGGATTCTTGAGGTACCTCAAGAATCTGCTCAATTCGATTAAGACTTACCGTAATGCTCTGATAAGCCATGCCAAATTCCATAGAAGCGTAATAGAGCCCAAAAAGCGATACAAAAATAGCTTGAGATAGTTGCAATATAGCCAGGCTGCAGTGCTCCAAGAAAAAAATTTGATATGCACAGGTAATAAAGACAATAGCTTGGAATACAGCAATTACAGCATTGTTTTAATTCCTGTACGCCAAATTCCAGTTTGTACTGCTCATGAATGGCACTACGAACTTTTTGATTGACGGCATAGTGCTGATTAAAGAAACGCTCAAAGAGAGAATGACGCCTGATAAAATCTACGTCTGTGAATTGGGAGAGCTCAATAGATCCATACTGGGACCGCAGTTCTTTAGATTCTTTGTATCTTTTTATAGGCCGAAGCTTGGATTTGCTTATAGATAATAAAACTCACTAGCAACAGAACAACCGTTACAAGGGCGGTTAATGGGTTCAAATATAAAAATAATTGCCAGTGTGCCTAAGACAGAGACCATAGTTGTTACAAAAGCTCACACATTGTGTAAGTATAAAAAAATCGAAACGTCATTAGAATCGTTATTTACTGTCTGGCGGTAATGTCCAGAATCATATGACGAGAAAAAAACGATGAATCTGCATGTTGAATCTTGTCAATCAGCTGTCGCTCAATAGTAAACGCAGAATCAATCTGCAACTGACAATAGCGTGTTTTAGCAAAGATAGGAACAGCCGGCAATAAAGATTCCTAGTGCGGCAACTACGGCGCAATAGAAAAAGTATCTCGCTCAAAGTTGTTCCCTGAAATAAAAAGATTAATTACAAATCCAACAAGAAGCGGTTGGATCACCATAAGCGCTGTGACAAAAGAATGACAGAAAAGAAAAAAATCATAAGACTGCCCTTTATCCAGAATGGTAGATATACAGTAGCGGATAATGTTAAAAAAACTTACTCATTCGAATCACCTTCTGAAGTTGTTAAGAGTAAGATTTCTTGTCTTCTAGTTCTTTGCAGTTTTGATTCAAATATAAATTTCTTAAAATTTTTGTTCGTCAAGTTTAATAAAAACAAAAAAACAATCCAGTACTAATCCGTAAATGGTAACAAAATTGAATCTTGATTAGTACGGGTATGGAACTTAAAGGTTTTCCACAAACCGTTTATACTTACCAATACACAATGGTTGCGAGGGTATGCATGCTTGTCTATAACACTCAGACGCATAAAAAGAAGAGTTCAAGCCAATCGACGAGGGCAAAAATCCGCATGTACGTGTGCGGTCCTACAGTTTACGATCAGATTCACATCGGAAACGCCCGTACCTTCCTCTCGTTTGACGTTATTCGCCGTTATCTGATGCATAAGGGTTTGTGAGGGTCACCTTTGCTCAGAAACCTGACCGACGTTGACGACAAGATTATTCAGCGCGCCATTGAGCAGGGAAGGACTGCTCAAGAGGGTTTCTGAAGAGTTTTTCTCAGGCGTTTATCGAGCAGATGCATCGCTTTCAATATTCTGGATCCGAGATATTCGTCCTCGCGCAACGCACGAGATTGAAGCCATGCTTCAGATGATTCAATCTTTGATTGAGCAGGGTCACGCTTACGCGGTGCCTTCGGGCGACGTGTACTTCTCGGTTCGTTCTGACCACGGCTATGGCGTGCTTTCTGGTCGCGATCTTGATCAGCTTCGCGCAGGTGAGCGCGTTGAGGTTAATGACGAGAAACGCGATCCATTTGACTTTGCACTCTGGAAGGCTGCAAAGCCTGGTGAGCCTAGCTGGCCAAGCCCTTGGGGAGAAGGTCGTCCAGGTTGGCACAGTGAGTGCTGCGCCATGATTCATCGCTACCTGGGCACTCCAATTGACATTCACGGCGGTGGCTCTGACCTGGTATTCCCTCATCATGAGAACGAGACCGCGCAGGCATCTTGCGCCTGGCACGCTCCTCTCGCCAATTATTGGATGCACACCGGAATGCTTCGCGTTGATGGCGAGAAGATGTCCAAGTCTTTGGGCAACTTCTACACACTCAAGGAAGTTTTGGACAAGTACCCTGCAGATGCAGTAAGACTTTTGATGCTTCAGACGCACTATCGTGCACCACTTGATTTCTCGTTTGAGCGCCTTGAGGGCACCGTTGGTACGCTTGAGCGCATGAAGACCTGCGTTTGCAAATCTCCGCTGGGCTTTCAAGCAGTCTTCTGCTCAGCACGAACTTTCCGACGCTGATAGCACGCTTGCTGAGGCAATCAATACAGCTCAGAGCGAGTTTGACGCTCAGATGGATGATGATTTCAATACCGCAGGAGCACTCGCTGCTATCTTTGCGCTGGTAACTGCTGCAAATACGTATCTTGCAGAGGTTGGTCAGAACGTTGGCGCAAGTCCTGTTCTCCGTGCAGCAGATATGTTGTGCGAGCTCACGGGAGCTTTGGGGAATTGATTTGACTCAGGCGGCGTCTACCTCTGATTTACCAGAGGAGCTTGTGGCGCTTGCTGCTCAGGGTAGCAGGCTATGAGGGCTCGTCAGCTGACGAGGCTGCAGAGGCTTTGCTTGCTGCTCGTCAGGAGGCTCGCTCCCAGAAGAACTGGGCAGTTGCTGATCAAATTAGAGACGGCATTGCTGAGCTTGGACTTTTGATTGAAGATACCGCCGCTGGCGCTCGACTTAAGCGTAAGGCAGACTAACTATGGCAGAAATCAGCGTTCTACCTCTAAAAAACACTCGCTCCGAGGGGCTGCAGTCGCGGCGCTGGTCGCAGTGGCGCTGCGGGGCGCGGTGGCGCAGGGTCGCGGTGGAGCTGCAGGTCGCAGCGGCGCAGGTCGCGGCTCCAAGAAGGCTGCCGACTGGGGCGGTTATTTCGGCGCCAAGAATGGCCAGGGCTCAAAGGGCAGTCGCTCCGCACAAGGCGCACGCGCAGCTCAGGGCACTCGCGGACAGAAAGGCGCTGGTGGACAGCGAGGTACTGGCGCTGGACGTCCCGGCAACAAGAAGCCTGCAACCGATCTTATCGAGGGTCGTCGCGCAGTAGCAGAGGCGCTGACCGTTGGTATTCCTTTGAAGAATGCGCTGGTACAAGCCGCAAGCGGGCAGAAGGACCAGGAGATTGAGGCTCTTGCACGTCAGCTTGAGCAGGAGGGTATTCCTGTCGAGCGTGTTGCAAAGCCCGTGCTTGACTCGCTTTCAAGCCACGGCGCTCACCAGGGCGTTATTGTCCGTACGCAGCCTTTTGCTTACGCTGACCTCTCTGAAATCATCCAGCGCGCTGGTTCAGAAAACGCTCTGGTTGTGGTCTTGGATCGCGTCACTGACGAGAAACTTTGGTGCAATCGTAAGAAGCGCCGAGGTAGTTGGCGCAGCCGGCGTTGTTATTGCAAACGCTCGCGCCGCCCGAGTTGGCGTTGGAGCATACAAGACTTCCGCTGGAGCCGTGCTTCACCTGCCAATCGCTCAGGTTTCTAATCTGCCGCGCGCTCTTGAAGAGCTTAAAGCCGCAGGTTTTTGGACATGTGGCTCTACCGAGCACGCCACTCAGTCCGTGTGGGAGGCTCCTATGGGAGGTCGCCTTGCACTTGTTATGGGCTCTGAAGGTTCAGGAATTTCTCGCCTTATGCTCGAGAAGTGCGATTTTACGTGCAAACTTCCTCAGTTTGGCCAGGTAGAGTCTCTGAACGTTGCTCAGGCAACAACGGTCATGTGCTACGAGTGGCTCCGCAGGACCCAGGAAGCGTAAGCCCAGGTAGTGTAAGTCCAGGACGCATAAGCTCAGGACATGTAAGCCTAGGAAGCGTAAGGTATGGCTCAGAAAAAATCGCTGCTTGTAGTCGATGGCTATAACGTCATGTTGGCAACTCCTCGTTATGAGGCGCTGCTGGATGAGCATGGTTCTTCTACGCAAGAAACCGCTGTTGAGAGGGCCTATCACCTCAATACCGATCCGTTTTATCGCGCCCGTTTGGCGCTCATTTCTGACGTTGCCACGTTTGCGCAAAGCACCTACGAGGCCGTTATTGTGTTCGACGGCAAGGGAAACGTAAACGACGAGCGCCCGGAGCGCAGCCATGCTGGCGTGCAGCTGGTTTTCTCCGAGACGGGGGAGTCTGCAGATAGCGTCATCGAGCGCCTGGTCACGGACGCGCGAGAGGCTGGTCGCAAGGTATTTCTGGTCACGTCGGACAGGGACATCCGCGCCACGGCCGGCTTTGGTCCCGGCGAGGTCACGCGCATTGCAAGCGCATCGCTGGTCCTCGAGATTTCCCAAGCAGATAACGTTGTCGAAGAGATGCGTCGCGATCAGGTCAGTACGCGCATGACGCTTGAAGACCGCATTTCTCCAGAACAGCGCGAGAAACTCTGGAAGCTGCTAGGCAAATAGGTGACCAGGTCAGCGTCTCAAGCGCACGCTATCGCCCGACGCGCCAATTTGACGCACGTGCCAATGCGCTCGACGCGCCAATTTGACTGACGTGCCTGATTTCTGCAAAGAATCTGTAAAATTTGCCTGATAACAGCAAAGAATCGGTGGATTTGCCTGATTTCATCAAAGAATCGGTGGCTCAAATACAGATTCTTTGCACTTTTCAGGCGGGTCTTTCGTGACGTAGCTTTAGATCTGGGTGTGGTGTCATGGACGCTTTCATGGAGCCTGATTTTCTCGCCATATCTGAATAATTTGCCGGAAAAGTTCACCATATCTGAGCTATTTGCCGGTTTTTCTCGCCAAGTCTGAGCTGTTTTACACAGACATGATGCGGTTTTCAGGCTGGCCAGACTTGATGGGCAGTGCATTTGCACCAAGCTAGCGCCTACAGAAGGGAAGCGCTCCTACATGCTGCATCGACCAGTTTGTGGAGAAAAATTTCTCGAAAATTGAGACTAGACCAAAGCCAGAAAAGTCTATAGAATATCCTCTGCACTTGATGCCGCTATAGCTCAGCTGGTAGAGCAACTGACTTGTAATCAGTAGGTCCCGGGTTCGAAGCCTGGTGGCGGCACCACTTGAATTTTCAGCCAGGCATTGCCTGGCTTTTTTCGTGCAAATTTTGGGGCATTCGCGACGTATCGCGTATGGCTCTTACAGACAACCGCTAAAAGCCCGTATGCGTCTGGCAGAAACTCGCTTGGGTTGTGCAGAAACCTGAGTTGTGGCAGAAAACCGCAGAGGATCGTGGCGAGAAAATCGCTTGGAATTGTGGAAAAAATTTGATAAGATACGCCCGGTTGGGTGGATTACGTTGACAAGATTTTTATTCAATCGTAATATTTTCCCGCTTACGAGGTAATACGGAAGTTCAACAAGACTTTCTGCGTACGTTAAACCACAAGGTACAGCGTATTAATTACTTCAAGAGTGCTTGAAAACGGCATTTGGGGATATGGCACAGCGGCAACTGCGGCGGACTGTAAATCCGCTCTCTCTGAGTTCCTTGGTTCGAGTCCAAGTATCCCCACCACGCCCGTGTAGCTCAGTAGGTAGAGCACTTCGTTGGTAACGAAGAGGTCACCGGTTCAAATCCGGTCGCGGGCTCCATGTTTCAAGCGGCATTTATGCCGGCGTAGCTCAGCTGGTTAGAGCACACGGCTCATACCCGTGACGTCACTGGTTCGAATCCAGTCGCCGGTACCAGACTCTTTACGGCGTACATGTCCTGAACATTTGCGCCGTTGAGTATAAACAGACGTTTTTTTCACCACGGTCTGGCCCGAGGGTTGGTTCAGAAGGAGGATTGGCAATGGCCAAGGAAAAGTTTGACCGCACAAAGCCACACGTAAACATCGGTACCATTGGTCACGTCGACCACGGTAAGACTACCCTTACCGCAGCAATCACCAAGGTTCTCTCTGAGACCGAGGGCTGCAAAGGCAGACTATACCGCCTTCGAGAACATCGATAAAGGCTCCAGAGGAGCGTCAGCGTGGTATTACCATTTCCGTTGCTCACGTTGAGTACGAGACTTGGGAGCGCCATTACGCTCACGTCGACTGCCCTGGCCACGCAGACTACATCAAGAACATGATTTCTGGTGCAGCTCAGATGGACGGCGCAATCCTCGTTATTGCTGCAACCGATGGTCCTATGGCTCAGACTCGTGAGCACATCCTTCTTGCACGTCAGGTCGGCGTTCCTTACATCGTCGTCTTCCTGAACAAGTGCGACATGGTCGACGATGACGAGCTCATCGACCTCGTCGAGATGGAGACCCGTGACCTTCTCTCCGAGTACGACTTCCCAGGCGATGACCTTCCAATCATCCGTGGTTCCGCTCTCGGCGCTCTTAACGGCGAGGAGAAGTGGGTTGAGTCCATCCGTGAGCTCATGCACACTGTTGACTCCTACATCCCAACACCAGCTCGTGACAACGAAGCCATTCCTGATGGCAATCGAGGGACGTCATGACCATTTCTGGTCGTGGTACCGTTGCTACCGGCCGTGTTGAGCGTGGTGAGCTCAAGCTCAACGATCCAGTCGAGATTGTTGGTATTAAAGCCAACTCAGAACTCTGTTGCTACCGGCATTGAGATGTTCCGTAAGACCATGGACTTCTGCGAGGGCTGGCGACAACGTTGGTATTCTTCTTCGTGGTGTTAAGCGCGAGGGACATCGAGCGCGGTCAGGGTTCTCTGCAAGCCTGGTACCGTTACTCCACACAAGAAGTTCACCGGTGAGGTTTACGTTCTTACTAAGGAAGAGGGCGGCCGTCACCCCCATTCTTCTCTGGTTACCGTCCACAGTTCTACTTCCGTACAACTGACGTAACCGGCGACATCTACGAGCTCACCGATGCAAACGGTGGCAAGGTAGAGATAGCTATGCCTGGTGACCACATCACCGTTGGTTGCGAGCTCATTCACCCAATCGCTCTTGAGCAGGGGTCTGAAGTTTCGCTATCCGCGAGGGTGGCCACACCGTCGGCGATGGCCGTGTTTCCACCGTCATCGGTAACTTCTTTTAAAAGTTGCTAACTTGCCCGGCGTGCTTTTTGCGCGCCGGGTTTTTATCGAGAAAAAAATATGTGAACGCCTAGAGTAATTAGAAAAAGTATTGACATCTCTGGGTGGTGGGTGCTAACCTAAGCAACCGCGTCACATTTCGAGAATACATCTCGTGACCGTGTTCAGGAGGATCGATGCGTACACTCGTTACTCTCGCCTGCACTGAGTGCAAGCGTCGTAATTACACTACGGACAAGAACAAGTCCAACAACCCAGATCGTATGGAGTTGAAGAAGTACTGCCCATGGTGCCACAAGCACACGGTACATCGCGAGACCCGCTAGGCTAGGTGGGTTCGTTCTGAGGCCAGTAGCTCCAATGGTGAGCGGCGGTCTCCAAAAACCGTTTGTTGAGGGTTCGAGTCCTTCCTGGCCTGCCAGATAACTTCACCGGCCTTCCCATAAGGGTTGGCCGGTTTGTATCAAAGTATAACATCCAAGGGGGCGTAGGGATGGCAAATAAGGAGCGCAATAAGAGGAGCGCACGTAAGGCTCGCGCAGAAGAGCGCGCCCAGCGTGAGGCCCTTCAGGCTGAAGCTACTCCTGAAAGCTTCTGCTAAGGCCACTAAGGCCGAGGCAAAGAAGCAGGAGAGTCCATTCAGCGTAACGCTAACCCTGGCTTCTTTGGCCGCCTGGGTGCTTATTTTGCAGGCGTTCGTGCAGAAATGCACCGCGTTGTGTGGCCTTCAAGCTCTGAGCTTGCTGGTTTCTCTGTAGCCGTAATTGCAACAATCATTTTCTTTGGCTTGGTAACTTGGCTGGTTGATACTGGCATTGTTGCTGGTCTCGTCGCCTTTACTGGACTGAGGGGATAATCAATGGCTAAGCGCTGGTATGTAGTTCACACCTATTCAGGTTATGAGAACAAGGTAAAGACAGACCTTGAGCACCGTATTGAGACCTATGGCCTTGAGCGTGCTGTTGTTGATATTCAGATTCCTACTGAGGAAGTTACTGAGGTCAAGGACGGCGGCAAGCGCGAGACCAAAAGAGTCAAGGTTTTCCCAGGTTATGTTCTTGTTCGCATGGAGCTGGATGACAATACCTGGGCTGTTGTTCGCAACACCCCAGGCGTAACTGGTTTTGTTGGCATTGACGGCAAGCCAGTTCCTCTGCGTCGTGATGAGTTCGATAAGATCATGCGTCGCGGCGGTATGAAGACGGGTAGCCCTGTACCTAAGCGTACAGCAACCAATATTGAGGTCGGTCAGGCAATTCACGTTCTTTCTGGTCCTCTCGCTGACTTTCGACGGTACTGTCTCTGAGGGTCAACGCAGAGTCCGGCAAGATCAGGTTATGCTCACCATCTTTGGTCGCGAGACTCCGGTTGAGCTCACCATGGATCAGATTTCCCTGATAGACTAGTAACTAACGGCTTATCCCGCACTTCTCGTCCCTTGTGGATTGCTTCTCGGGAGTGCGCGAGAATAGACTCAAACGTATTCAAACAGGAGGCTTAACATGCCCGCAAAGAAGGTTGTTAACTTTATTAAGCTGCAGATTCCTGCAGGCCAGGCAAACCAGCTCCTCCAGTAGGGACCAGCTCTGGGTGCTGCACAGGTCAACATTATGCAGTTCTGCCAGGCATTCAACGCTGCAACTCAGGACAAGGCTGGCGACATCATCCCAGTCGAGATTTCTGTTTACGAGGATCGCTCCTTTGACTTCGTAACCAAGACTCCTCCAGCAGCTCAGCTCATCAAGAAGGAGCTTCACCTCAAGGGTGGTTCCGGTGTTCCTCAGCGCGATAAGGTTGGCCAGCTCTCCCAGGAGCAGCTCACCAAGATCGCTGAGATCAAGATGCCTGACCTCAACGCAAACGACATTGAGGCTGCAAAGAAGATCGTCGCTGGTACCGCTCGTTCCATGGGTGTAACCATCGCCGAGTAGTGTTTACTCCCGTCAGCCATTTGTGTGGCTGACGGTTGTTTTTGTCAGAGCATCCGACGTTAGTGCACATAGTTGGGTTTCTCGCCAAGAGGGCGTAACTATGGACGGAAGATGCAGGAGTGGGAGGGCAGACGCCCGCTAACCACAGGAGGTACATAATGCCTAAGCACGGAAAGAACTACAAGAATGCAGTTGCCAAGGTAGACGGTGCAAACCTCTACAGCCCAAAAGAGGCAGTAACCCTGTCTAAGGAGCTTGCAACTGCTAAGTTTGACGAGACCATTGAGGTAGCAATTCGCCTTGGTGTCGATACTCGTAAGGCTGACCAGAACGTTCGCGGTTCCATCTCTCTGCCTCACGGCACTGGTAAGTCCGTTCGCGTTGCAGTCTTCGCAGAGGGCGAGAAGGCCCGCGAGGCTGAGGCAGCTGGCGCTGACATCGTCGGTGGCGACGAGCTCATCGCAGAGGTCGAGAAGGGCATGCTTGACTTTGACGCAGCAATCGCAACCCCTCAGATGATGGGTAAGGTTGGCCGTCTTGGTCGTGTTCTTGGTCCTCGTGGCCTTATGCCTAACCCTAAGCTCGGCACCGTTACCATGGATGTTGCAAAGATGGTTAACGAGCTCAAGGCTGGTCGTGTTGAGTATCGTGCAGACCGTTTTGGTATCTGCCACGTTGCAATCGGCAAGGCTTCTTTTGAGGTCCAGCAGCTTGTTGAGAACTATGGCGCACTTCTCTCTGAGATTATTCGCGTCAAGCCATCCAGCGCTAAGGGTAAGTACGTCAAGACCGTTGCTATTTCCTCTACTATGGGCCCTGGCATCAAGGTTGATCCAACCAAGGTTCGTAACCTCATGGAGGACTAAGCTTTACGCTTAGAAGTACCTAGCACGTTTAATCCGGTATCTGCTTGCAGGTACCGGATTTTTCTTGCAACGTGCATGCGGTGTAGGCGTGGACTCGGCTTGCGACGCGTGCGGCTGATGTGCGCGGCTGAGTTGTGCGTAGCTGCTAGCCGCCCTTCTCGTCAAAATTTTTGTGAAGAGAAAGAAATTGTGCACTCAACCTTGACTTGGATGAGTTTTTTTGCTGCACAATATCCAACGCAAGACAGACGTCTTGTAGTTGCACGTTCGCTGCCAAAGACAGCCGGCGCCTTGAATCCAAGGCTTAATGGGAATTCCCGCCTGCCGAGGTGGTCTTGAGATTAGTACATCCAGACCCCGCTTTGGTTGCCAAAGTGGGGTCTTTTCATGTGAGGGCCGCACCTGTTGGCGCTCGTGCCTGAGACATGATAAAGGAGGTGTACTACATGCCAGCTCAGTCTAAACTTGATTTGCTCGAGAAGGTTTCCGCTTCTCTCGACAACTCAAGGGCCTGTTTGTTATCGACTATCGTGGTCTCTCCGTAAAGGGAGACTCAGGAGCTTCGCCGCGCACTTACCGCAGCAGGCGCTCACATGAAGGTCTATAAGAACAACATCGTCAAGATTGCTCTTAAGAACGCTGGTATGCCAGAGATTGACGAGATGCTCGCCGGTACCTGCGCATACGTTTTTCTATGAGAATGATCCTGTCGAGGCCGCTAAGGTCATCAAGGATCGGGGCCAAAAAGCTCAAGAAAAGTTGAGTTCATTGGTGGTATCGCTGATGGTCAGGCACTTACTGCTGACGAGGCAAAAGGCTTACGCAGATCTTCCTTCTCGCGAGGAGCTCATTGCAAAGCTTGTCTTCGTTGTTGCAAGCCCACTTACCGGTATTGCACAGGGTTTGCGCTGGTCCAGCTCGTGGACTCGCAACCGCTCTTTCTGCAGTCGCAGATCGGAAGAACGCTGCATAAGCAACGTTTTTGTTGTACCCGCGCATTGGCGCAAACCGCGTGAGTGTAGACGCACTTAAACGCACACATACAAGCCGGGCTTTTGCCCAGATGCAGTACAAAGGCTGCATCGTTTAAAAAGGAGAATTGACATGGCTGTCACTAAAGATGAGATCATTGAGGCCCTTAAAGAGATGCCAGCACTCGAGCTTTCTGAGCTCGTTCACGAGCTGAGGACGTCTTTGGCGTTTCCGCTGCTGCTCCTGTAGCTGTCGCTGCTGCTCCTGCAGCTGGTGGCGCTGCTGAGGAGGCAGAGGAGAAGACCAACTTTGACGTTGTCCTCGAGGGCTTCGGCGACAACAAGATCGGCGTCATCAAGGTTGTCCGTGCTCTTACCAACCTTGGTCTCAAGGAGGCAAAGGAGGTCGTCGAGGGTGCTCCTAAGGCAGTCCTCGAGGGCGCTAAGAAGGAGGACGCTGAGGCTGCTAAGGCTCAGCTCGAGGAGGCTGGCGCTACCGTCACCCTTAAGTAAGTCCATCCTACATTGCTTACTGGAGAGGTCAGACTTCGGTCTGGCCTCTTTTTTTATTGCCTGGCGAGAAACCCGTGCGCTCGGGCAGCGCATGGAGCTGAGATGCGTTCTGCAGCAGCCTGAAAAAGTCGCATCAAGCTTGGGACGCGTTCGCTGCAGCCTGAAAAAGTGCATCAAGTCTGAGTGATTTTGCCGGATTTTTCTCGCCATGTCTGAGCGAGTTTGCCTGTTTTTCTCGCCTTTGTCTGAGTACTTTTGCTCCAGACTTGGTGTGCATTCAGGCTCATAAATCCTGCGTGATTGCTCTAGCTTCCTGCGTGACTTGCCCTAGTTTTTCTCGCGCCTGATTTCTGCAAAGAATCTGTAACTTTTGCCTAAAAATGCAAAAGAATCTGTGGATTTGCCTGATTTTGCAAAAGAATCGGTGGCTCAAATACAGATTCTTTGCACTTTTCAGGCGCGTGCAGCAAAAGGTCGGCGCGTGTGGCGAGAAACCCGTGCGCTCGGGGCGCATCCGGTGAGCATGGAGCGCCATGCGAAGCGACGCGGCGGGGGAGTGCCGCTCACCGAAAGCGATTTCTGTCTCCGTGGACCTTCTCCACAAAATCTTCATAACTAGAAAAGACGAGTTAGTCAAGGATTTACCTGCAACATAACGTTTGTGCAGTTGAAAAACATAAACGCGATAATATAGTCAAAACGTCTTAAAAAATCAAGTGTTTTTCTGTTGACGCGCATTAAAATCTTGACTAAATTACTAGGTTGCGACAATTGCCACCTTCCACCCTTTTGAAGGAGGACAACCTGGTGTCTACCGCTAAAAAGACTTCCCTCACCACGCCTCAGGCGCATACTGGACGCAGGACGTTCAGTAAGATTCCCGCAGCTATGGAGCTGCCAAATCTGATTTCTGTACAGAAGGAATCATTTGAGCGCTTTATGGGAGAGGGCCTTGCAGAGTCCTTCGCTGAGTTCTCGCCAGTGAGAACAGCGCTGGAACCATGCAGGGTCACCTTTGGTGACCATCAGTTCAACGACCCTGCCAATTCAATGGCTGAGTGTCGTGCAAAAGACATTTCATATCAAGCACCTCTTTTTTTGTTGACGTCCGTTTTGTCAACAAAAGAGACTGAGTGAGATGAAGGAGCAGCTTGTCTTCATGGGTGATTTCCCACTGATGACTGAGCGCGGTACCTTCATCATCAACGGTTCTGAGCGTGTTGTGGTTTCCCAGCTCGTCCGTTCACCTGGCGTGTACTTCTCGTCAGAGATGGACAACGGTGTTCTGGTCCACAAGTCTCAGTTCATTCCTGCACGTGGTGCATGGCTCGAGTTTGAGGTTGATAAGCGCGGCCACCTGGTCGTCTCCATTGACCGTAAGCGTCGCCAGAGCGCTACTGTCTTCCTCCGTGCACTTGGCATCGCCGTTACCGATGACGAGATTCTCTCGCTCCTTGGTGATTCCGATGTTGTTCGCAACACGCCCGAGGCGTGACGTTGCAACCACGTGAGGATGCTCTTATCGAGATTTATCGTCGTCAGCGTCCAGGGCGAGCCACCAACTGTTGACTCTGCCCGTTCTCTGCTTGACGGCCTCTTCTTCAACGAGCAGCGCTATGACCTTGCTCGCGTTGGTCGTTACAAGATCAACAAGAAGCTTGAGGAAGAGATTCCTGCAGATGTTCGTGTCCTTACCAAAGAGGACATTGTCGCAGCTCTTCAGTACCTTCTTGCAGTGCATGCAGGGTGATGAGTCTAAGCACCTTGATGACATTGACCACTTTGGCAACCGCCGCGTCCGTACCGTCGGCGAGCTGGTCCAGAACCAGTTCCGCATTGGTATGAGCCGCATGGAGCGCGTTGTTCGTGAGCGTATGGCATCTCAGGACGCGAGACGACATCACTCCACGATCTCTGATCAACATCCGTCAATTGTTGCTGCAATCAAGGGTTCTTCGGTTCTTCTCAGCTTTCGCGAGTTCATGGACCAGGCAAACCCACTTGCTGGTTTGACTCACAAGCGTCGTCTTTCTGCTCTGGGACCTGGCGGTCTTGCAGGACACAAGTCCGGCTCCAGCCGTCGTACCAACGTTCCTACCGCAGTCCGCGACGTTCACAACTCGCACTACTCCCGTATGTGCCCAATCGAGACTCCTGAGGGACCAAACATTGGTCTTATCGGCTCCTTTGGCACTGTACGCTCACGTAAATGAGTACGGCTTTATCGAGGGCTCCTTATCGTAAGGTTACAGGCGGTGTTGTCTCTGACGACATTGTCTGGATGACTGCAGACGAGGAGGAGAATCACGTATTGCTCCTGCTAACACTCCCAATTGACCCTAAGTCTAAGAAGTTTGTTGAGGGTTGACGCAGACGGCAAGATTGTTGATGCAGACCGCGTTGTGCACGTACCCGCGACTTCGACGGTTCCTTCGGTGCACCTGCACAGGGTTCCTGTTGAGGACGTTGACTACATGGACGTTTCTCCACGTCAGCTTCTCTCCGTCGCAGCTAACCTCATTCCATTCCTTGAGCACGACGATGCAAAGCGTACCCTCATGGGTGCAAACATGCAGCGTCAGGCGGTGCCTCTGATTCAGTCCCACGCTCCATTTGTTGGAACTGGCATGGAGGGCCGCGCAGCTCAGGGACTCTGGTGAGCTTATTTGCGCAGGTTTGCCGGCGAGGTCACCGAGGTTGATGCAGCTCACGTTGTCATCTACTCCGATGAGCACGGTTCTCAGCGCTACGATCTTCCTAAGTACGAGCGCTCCAACCAGTCCACTGCATCAACCACCGTCCAATCGTCACTGTTGGACAGCAGGTCGAAAAAGGCCAGCCAATCGCAGACGGTCCATCTGTTGACCACTCTGAGCTGGCACTGGGTGCAAACCTTACCGTTGCTTACATGCCATGGGAAGGCTACAACTACGAGGACGGTATTATCGTCTCCGAGCGTGTTGTTCAGGAAGACCTTCTGACCTCCGTTAACATTTCCCGCCACGAGATTGATGCTCGTGATACCAAAGCTAGTGCTGAGGAGATTACCCGCGAGATTCCAAACCTTGGTGAGGACATGCTCGCAAACCTCGACGATGACGGTATCATCCGCATCGGCGCTGAGGGTTAGCCCTGGCGATATTCTGGTTGGTAAGGTCACTCCTAAGGGTGAGACTGCTCTGACCGCAGAAGGCGCCTGCTTCGCGCAATCTTCGGTGCTAAGGCACACGATGTTCGTGATACTTCCCTCAAGATGCCACACGGCTCCTATGGCCGCGTTGTTGACGTTGTCCGCTTCAGCCGTGAGGGCTGGAGACGACCTGCCTCAGGGTAAACGACCTGGTCCGCGTCTTTGTTGCTCAGCGCAGAAAGATCCAGCAGGGCGATAAGATCGCTGGTCGTCACGGTAACAAAGGGTGTTGTTGTAAGGTTCTCCCTGTTGAGGACATGCCTTACATGGCAGACGGTACCCCAGTAGACGTTATTCTCGACCCACTGGGCGTTCCTTCCCGTATGAACGTTGGTCAGCTGCTTGAGTGCCACCTTGGTTGGGGGCGCTGCACACGGTTGGGATGACGATGACGCAGATTCTAAGCGTTACGTTGAGGTCCCAATTCCTGTTGCAACACCACTCTTTGACGGTGCTACTGATGAGTCCGTTGCAGAGATTGTTCGCCGCACCAACATCAACATGATCGACAAGGCTCTCAAGGGGTACGGCGAGGACATGCGTGAGAGTTTGTTCCACAGCTCAACGAGCGTGGTAAGACTACCCTCTACGATGGTCGTACCGGCGAGGCATTCAAGAGCCCAATTACCGTTGGTGTTTCTTACATTCTGAAGCTCAGCCACATGGTTGACGATAAGATCACGCACGTTCAACTGGTCCTTACTCTCTTGTTGCCAGCAGCCTCTGGGTGGTAAGGCACAGTTCGGCGGTCAGCGCTTTGGTGAGATGGAGGTTTGGGCACTGTATGCATACGGTGCTGCTAACGTCCTCCAGGAGATCCTCACCGTTAAGTCTGACGACACCAACGGCCGTGTTAAGACCTACGAGTCCATTGTTAAGGGCGAGAACATTCCTACTGCAGGAATTCCTGAGTCCTTCAAGGTTCTGGTCAAAGAGATTCGCTCCCTGGCACTGACATTGAGCCAATCTCCTATCGTAAGCGTGCAAATACCGCAAAGGTCACAGATCCTGAGGAGAAGAACGCTGTTGAGATCCTCAACGACCTTGGCTTCACTGAGGTAACCGCTTCCGACCTGTCCCAAGACGCTGAGGGTGCATCCGCACTTGTAGGCGACGCGACCACCGATAAGGAGTAGCGACTGTGGCAGATTTCGATTCCACTGAATTTGACGCTATTAAAATTTCTCTAGCGTCTGCTGATGATATCCGCGGTTGGTCCTATGGCGAGGTAAAGAAGCCTGAGACCATCAACTACCGTACCCTTAAGCCAGAAAAGGACGGTCTTTTCTGCGAGAAGATCTTTGGACCTGTAAGGGACTGGGAGTGCGCCTGCGGTAAGTACAAAGGCATTCGCTTCAAGGGCATTACCTGCGAGCGCTGCGGTGTTGAAGTAACCACCGCAAAGGTTCGTCGTGACCGCATGGGCCACATCGAGCTTGCTGCTCCTGTAAGCCACATCTGGTACTTCAAGAGCCCAACCAGCTTCCCTCTGGCGTCTTCTTGACATCAAAGAGCAAGGACCTCGAAAGTCCTCTACTTTGCATCTTACGTAATCACCAGTGTTGACACTGAGGGCACGTGAGGCTGACGTAGACGATCTTCGTGAGGAGCTTGCAGCAGACCTCGAAGAGCTTGACGCAGAGCGTGACGATCAGATCGCACGTCTTCGCGAGCAGGGCCAGCCACAGGATGACGAGTTTGGCGATTTTGAGCCTCTTTCTGAGGACGAGATTCGTGCAGGCGTCGCTGATCTTGAGGGAAGAGTACGAGGAAGAAGACGCTTCGTCGTGAGGCTTTCGAAGTTCATGCAGCTTGAGACTAGAGGCTCATCTCCGATGAGGGTCTGTTCTCCGAGCTTAAGCGCTACTATGGCATCTACTTCAAGGGTGGCATGGGCGCAGAGGCGAGTCCGCGACCTTCTCTCCAACATTGACCTTGAGAAAGAGGCCAAGGGCTCCGCGCTATTATCGCCAATGAGGGATGCTCAGAAGCAGAAGCGCGAGAAGGCCATTAAGCGCCTTGAGATTGTTGACGCCTTCCTCAAGGGTGGCAACGATCCAGCTAACATGATTCTTGACGTTGTACCAGTTATTCCACCTGATCTTCGTCCTATGGTTCAGCTTGATGGTGGCCGTTTTGCAGCTTCCGACTTAAACGATTTGTATCGTCGTGTTATTAACCGTAACAATCGTCTTAAGCGCCTGCTTGACCTTGAGGCACCTTCTATCATTGTTAACAACGAAGCGCATGCTTCAGGAGTCCGTTGACGCTCTGTTTGACAACGGTCGCCGTGGTCGTCCTGTTACCGGCCGTGGTGGACGTCCTCTGAAGTCTCTTGCTGAGGGCCCTTAAGGGTAAGCAGGGGTCGCTTCCGTCAGAACCTTCTGGGTAAGCGTGTTGACTACTCTGGCCGTTCCGTCATTGTTGTTGACCCACACCTGAAGCTGCACCAGTGCGGTCTTCCATCTGCTATGGCACCAGGCTCTTCAAGCCATTTGTCATGCGTCGTTTGGTTGAGCTCCGCAAGGTTGAAAAACATTAAGGGCGCAAAGCGCGCTATTGACCGTGGTACTCCCAGTTGTTTGGGACGTTCTGGATGAGGTCATTCAGGACCGCCTCGTTCTTCTCAACCGCGCACCTACCCTTCACCGTCTGTCTATCCAGGCATTTGAGCCAGTCCTTATCGAGGGTGAGGCAATCCACCTGCACCCTCTGGTCTGCGCACCATTCAACGCAGACTTCGACGGCGACCAGATGTCTGTCCACGTGCCACTTTCTACTCAGGCACAGACAGAGGCTCGCATTCTGATGCTCTCCAGCAACAACCTCAAGCCCTGCTTCTGGTAAGGTTCTGACCGTTCCTTCTCAGGATATGGTCTTTGGTGTCTACTACCTCACTTCCGAGAAGACCGGTGAAGACGCTAAGACTCTTACCTTTGCAAGCTTTGAGGATGCTCTTCTGGCTATTGAGGCCAACCGTGACCTTGATCTTCAGGCAAAGGTTGTTGTCCGCGTAAGCTCCAAGGATGCAAACGTTGCTGATAGCGATCGTGCTATCTTCCGCGTTATGACTGGCCGCGGTCAGTATGAGGACCTGGACGTTACTGAGGGGCACTAAGCGTTTTGAGACCACTGTTGGTCGCATTATCTTCAACCGTCAGTGCCTGCCAGAGGATTACCCATACATCAACTACAAGATGGTTAAGTCCGACATTGGCATTCTGGTCAATGATTGCTGCGACCGTTACCCAATGGCTGATGTTGAGCCAATTCTGGACAACATCAAGAAGACTGGTTTCCACTACGCAACTCTTGCTGGTCTGACCGTTTCTGTTTGGGACGCTGTCATTCCTCCACACAAGCCACAGCTGCTTCAGGAGGCACAGGGACCGCGTTGACCAGATCGACAGAGTACTACGAGGACGGCTTCCTTTCCGAGCGAGAGCGTCACGTTGAGTTGTTAACGCATGGACCGAGTGCACCGATCTTCTCGGCTCTGAGATGCTTACAGGCTTTGCAGAGAACAATCCCAATTTACATGATGGCTGACTCTGGAGCTCGTGGTTCTAAGACACAGCTTCGCCAGCTTGCTGGTATGCGAGGCCTGATGGCGGATATGTCCGGTGAAACCATCGACCTTCAATTAAGGCAAACTTCCGCGAGGGTCTTGAGCCTCTCGAGTACTTCATTTCTACCTACGGCGCTCGTAAGGGTCTGGTAGATACCGCATCCCACACCTCCGACTCTGGTTACCTGACTCGTCGACTCGTCGACGTTGCACAGGACGTCATTGTTCGCGAGGAGGACTGCGGCACTGATGAGGCGAGTTACCTATCCTCTGATTAAGCCTGGTCAGACTTCTGTTGATACTGACCTGATTGGCCGCTGCACCCTTGAGGATGTCTGCGATCCAAAACACTGGCGAGGTTCTTATCCCTGCTGGTGGCTATGTTGAGTCCAAGCAGGATCTTGAGCGTCTTGTTGAGCACGGCCTTGCTAAGGTTCAGCTCCGTGCGCTTCTGACCTGTAAGTCTAAGTACGGCGTCTGCCAGAAGTGCTACGGTTGGGATCTTTCCACCCGTCGTCCTGTCAACATTGGTACTGCAGTTGGTATTATCGCAGCTCAGTCCATTGGTGAGCCTGGTACTCAGTTGACCATGCGTACCATTCACTCCGGTGGTGTTGCAGGCGCAGACGATATTACGCAGGGTCTTCCTACCGTTGCTCGTATGTTCGACGTCGTCGGCAACGTCAACGAGAAGATTCTTGGCCGCGAGGCTGACCTGGCTCCTGTTTCTGGTGTTCTTCACATTACCCCAGAGACCACCGAGTACCTGCTGCGTATTGTTGATGCAGACGATGCTTCCCGTGTCATCGAGGAGTGGCGTGTACCTGCATCTGTCCGCTTCATGCCTGGCATTGAGGATGGCGTTGTTGTCCGTGCTGGTGACCAGATTACCCGCGGCTTCGTCAACTTCCGTATGCTCCGTCGACTCACTGACATTGAGTCCACTATGCACACCTTCGTTGAGTCCGTTAAGGACGTCTATACCTCCAGGGTGTAGAACTCAACGATAAGCACATCGAGGTTATCGCACGTCAGATGCTTCGTCGTGTTCAGGTTACCAACCGAGGTGACTCTTCGTACCTGCTTGGTCAGTATGTGGACCGCTATGTCTTTGCAGAGACTGTCAGAACATTGCCCTTGCTGGTGGCACTCCACCAGAGGCAGAACCAGCAATCCTTGGTACTCTGAAGGTTGCAAGCTCTATCGATTCTTGGCTCTCCAGTGCATCGTTCATCCGTACTGCAGGCGTTCTTACCTCTGCAGCTATCGAGGGCGATGTTGACCACCTGCTTGACCTCAAGTCCAACGTTATTGTTGGTAAGCAGATTCCTGCAGGTACTGGTCTCTCCGCATACAGCGATGTTGAGCTTACCTACCACGGCACCAAGATTGATGGTCCAACTTCTTCTCTTGCTAAGTCTCTTCCAGACTGGGCACCAGCAAAGCTTAAGGACATCGAGGGCAGCTTCTAAAGCAGCTTGACTGGGTCAACGAGGATTACAACGGTGGCGTTTACTCCAGAATGGCCGCACGCTTTCAAGCGAGGACATAGCTGTACCTCTTCGACGATCTTGGCGTGTCACAGCGTTGGACCAACAAGTTCAGCGAGGTTGGCATTGAGACCGTAGGCGATCTTATCGGTAAGACCGAGGAAGATCTGCTTCGCATCGATGGTATTGGTGCAAAGGCAATCGAGGAGCTCCGCGATGGCCTTGAGGCTCGTAACCTCCTCTACATCCTTGAGCCAGAAGAGGATGAGGCTGATTCTGAGGATCTTTCTCAGCTGCTCAACATGGTCTTCTCGCCAGAAGGCGATGGCGGCTTGATGCTGGGCTCTGCAGCTCCATCCACTCACTCTGATTACACCGAGACACTCATCGGTTCTTCTTCCGACGAGGTTAGCCCTGATGTAATCAACGAGGACCTTGGTTCTCTGGATGACCTTCTCAATCAGGTTGTCCGCATGGACGCTGAGGCAGACGGCGAAGACGAGTAAGTAATCTCGCCTGATACATCAAACTTTTTCGGAGATTGACTCCGATACAGAAGAGGACTTCAGCCGTTAGCTGGAGTCCTCTTTTTATAAACTTGAACGACGCAGAGTCGGTATATACTAAGGTACATTACAAACAATATTTAGCGAGAAGCCCTGTGTACTCAGAGTTTTGAGTTGTAAAGAGTAGGAAGTATCATGACTAATCATTCTCACGAGTGTGAGCATACAAACAATATTTGCGAGTGCGTTTCTGAAGAACAACTGCACGAGTTTCTTACTAATGACGATATCATCTATGATGCCACTCAAATTTATGATGCGCTTTCTGACTTTACACGTTTTCCAGATTTTGGGAGCTCTTCTTTTGGGCGAGAAGAGTGTAACTGAACTGCAGGAGCTTCTCTCTGTTTCTCAGTCTGCTACTTCTCATCAGCTTCGCCTTCTGCGCGATCGTGGTCTGGTAGCTGCAAAAAGAGATGGTCGTCGCGTCATTTATTCTCTTGCTGATGATCATGTCATTACGCTTATTAGCGTTGGTCTTGCTCACGCTGCTCATCAGCACTAGGAAAGTAGAAGTTTGTCGCTTTTTATATCAACGAGCAATGAATTTTTTGATTGATACCGTATGTTAAGTCTTCAGCACATAAACGGAAGAAACGTGTGGGACATTCTTAAGCTCAAGGTGTCCGAGGACCAGCAAAGTTTTGTTGCTGGAAATGATATAAGTCTTATCGAAGCCTATATAGCCAAGGCAGAAAACGGACAGATTTTTCCTTTTGGTATATACAAGAATGATTTACCAATAGGGTTTTTGATGATTGGGTTTGGACCAGATAGCAGTTGGGACAGGGCTCCAGCAATAGCTCAAAATAATTACGATCTTCGACGTCTGATGATTGATGCAAAATTCCAAGGTAGGGGATACGGCAAAGAAGCACTCAGGCTTGCGTTGGAGTTTATACGTACCTTTCCCTGTGGAAAAGCAGAGTTTTGTTGGCTTTCCTATGAACCCAAAAATAAGGTCGCGCAAGATCTCTATCGTTCATATGGATTTGTTGAGACGGGTGAGAAAGACGGCGAAGAAGTAATTGCTGTTTTGAAGTTAGTCCCCTGAACTTAGAGTCGTCCTTAACCAAGGCATTTCTCGCCAAATTTATAGTTTTTGAAAACAAAGACTCCTTTATCTAAAACTAATATTTGCTACTCGTGTAATTTCTATGAAGTATGGATACGCCCGGCACAGTGGCTTGTTGACATGTGGCTTTCATCAGCGTAAAGTACTTCCCTGCGTAATTCCAAGGGGACAGTGCTGTGTCGCCTTTCGAATATGTAAAAACTGCAGGGTAGATAGGGTATAAGAAGGAGAAGATCTTGCCTACTATTAACCAGCTCGTACGTAAGGGCCGCGTGAGCGTCAAGTCAAAGTCTAAGAACGCCGCTCTTCAGCACAACCCACAGAAGCGTGGTGTTTGCACCCGCGTTTTCACCACTACGCCAAAGAAGCCTAACTCAGCACTCCGTAAGGTTGCTCGTGTTCGTCTTGTTAATGGCATTGAGGTAACCGCTTACATTCCTGGTGAGGGCCACAACCTCCAGGAGCACTCCATTGTTCTGGTTCGTGGCGGCCGTGTCCGTGACCTTCCTGGTGTTCGTTACAAGGTTGTTCGCGGTGCATTCGACTGCGCAGCAGTTCAGAATCGTGCTCAGGGCCGTTCCCGTTACGGCACTAAGCGTGCTAAGTAATCACGTCCACTACTCGAACTAGTTCTTAGGAGATTAATATGCCGCGTCGCGCAGCAGCAGTACGTCGTGAGGTTATGCCTGACGCCGTCTACAACAATCGTCTGGTAACCCAGCTCATTAACAAGGTCCTTCTCGACGGCAAGAAAGCAACCGCAGAGCGCATTGTCTACGGTGCATTTGACATCGTCGCAGAGAAGACTGGCGAGGATGCCCTCACTGTCTTCAAGAAGGCTATGGATAACATTCGCCCAACACTTGAGGTTAAGCCTAAGCGTGTTGGTGGCGCTACTTACCAGGTCCCAATGGAGGTCAACTCCCGTCGTGCAACTACTCTTGCTATCCGCTGGATGGTCACTTTCAGCCGTAGCCGTAAAGAGAAGACCATGGCAGAGCGTCTTGCAAACGAGATCATCGACGCAACTAACGGCGTAGGTGCATCCGTCAAGCGCCGCGAGGACCTGTACAAGATGGCTGAGGCCAACCGCGCCTTCTCCCACTACCGCTTCTGGTCGGAATTCAGGAGTAGCAAACAAATGGCTAAGACTAAGTACAATCTTAAAGACCTCCGCAACATCGGCATCATGGCTCACATCGATGCTGGTAAGACCACCACTACGGAGCGTATTCTTTACTACACCGGTAAGACCCACAAGATTGGTGAGGTCCACGACGGTGCAGCAACCATGGACTGGATGGTTCAGGAGCAGGAGCGCGGCGTAACCATTACTTCCGCAGCTACCACTTGCTTCTGGAAAGACCATGTCATCAGATCATCGACACCCCAGGTCACGTTGACTTTACCGCTGAGGTTGAGCGTTCTCTTCGTGTTCTGGACGGCGCAGTTGCAGTCTTCGACGCAGTTGCAGGCGTTCAGCCACAGTCCGAGACCGTTTGGCGTCAGGCAACCAAGTACGGCGTACCTCGTATTGCATTCATCAACAAGTTTGACCGCGTAGGCGCAGACTTCTTCCGTGCAATCCAGACCATGCGTGACCGCCTTGGCGCAAACGCAATTGCAGCTCAGGTCCCAATGGGCGCTGAGTCCAACTTCTGGGGTCTTATCGACCTTGTCACCAACACTGCATGGGACTTCAAAGAGGATGCTAAGGGCATGATTTACCCTGAGCCACTCGACGAGATTCCTGCAGAGTTTGTAGAGATTGCAGCTGAGAAGCGTGAAGAGCTTCTTGAGGCAGCTTCTGACTTCTCTGAGGACGTCATGATGGCTGTTCTCGAGGGTGAAGAGGTTGACGTTGAGACCCTTAAGGGTGCTCTTCGTGCTGGCGTTCTTGCTGGTCAGATTAACCCTGTCTTTGTTGGTTCTGCTTACAAGAACAAGGGTATCCAGGAGCTTCTGGACGCAGTCATCGACTTCCTTCCAAGCCCTCTGGACGTTCCAGAGATTGATGGTGTCACTCCTAAGGGTGACGAGGCTGTCCGTCACGCAGACGTTAAGAGCCATTCTCCGCTCTTGCATTCAAGATCATGACTGACCCTTATGTTGGTAAGCTTACCTACATTCGTGTTTACTCTGGTCAGGCTGAGGCAGGTTCTTACGTCTACAACTCCGTCAAGGACAACCGTGAGCGCTTTGGCCGCATCCTCGAGATGAACGCAAACGACCGTGTTGACCGTGAAGAGTGCTCCGCAGGCGACATCGTTGCATGCGTTGGTCTGAAGAACACCACTACTGGTGACACCCTTTGTGACGAGAAGAACCCAATCATCCTTGAGTCCATCAGCTTCGCAGATCCTGTTATCGACGTTGCTGTTGAGCCTAAGACCAAGGCTGAGCAGGAGAAGATGTCCATCGGCCTTTCTAAGCTGGCTGAAGAGGACCCAACCTTCCAGGTTCACACTGATCACGAGACCGGCCAGACCATCATTGCTGGTATGGGCGAGCTTCACCTTGAGATTATTGTTGACCGTCTCCGTCGTGAGTTTAAGGTTGACTGCAACGTTGGTAAGCCACAGGTTGCTTACCGCGAGACTGCTGGTAAGGCAGTAAGCCACGCTGAGGGCAAGTTTGTCCGTCAGTCCGGTGGTAAGGGTCAGTATGGCCACGCAGTCATCGACCTTGAGCCACAGGAAGAGGGCAAGGGTTACGAGTTTGTCAACGCTATCGTCGGTGGTGTTATTCCTAAGGAGTACATCCCATCTATCGATAAGGGGCATTCGTGAGGCTCTTGAGAACGGCGTCATTGCTGGTTACCCAGTAGTCGACATCAAGGTCACCCTTGTTGACGGTTCTTACCACGAGGTCGACTCCTCTGAGGCAGCATTCAAGATTGCTGGTTCTATGGCAATTAAGGATGCTCTCAAGAAGTCCAACCCAGTCCTTCTCGAGCCAGTTGAGTCTGTTGAGGTTGAGACACCTGAGCAGTACATGGGCGACGTTATGGGCAACCTTTCTTCCCGTCGTGGCAAGATTGAGGGTATGGACGATCGTATGGACGCCAAGGTCATCCGCGCTAAGGTGCCTCTTGGTGAGATGTTCGGTTACGCAACCGACCTTCGTTCCCAGACCCAGGGCCGTGCGAGCTACACCATGCAGTTCGATTCTTACGAGCCCGTTCCTAACGCTGTACGCGAAGAGATTGTCGCCAAAAACGGCGGCTCTGCATCCTAAGTAAACGACCACGAGCTCTAGCTCATGTATGGAGGTACCCAAAGTGTCAAGCCAGAAGATCAGGATTCGCCTCAAGGGCTATGATCACGAGGTCATTGATCAGTCCGCTAAGCTGATTGTTGACACCGCACAGAAGACAGGTGCGCGTGTTTCCGGTCCTATCCCTCTGCCAACCGAGCGTAACCTTTACACGGTTATCCGCTCCCCACACAAGGATAAGGATTCCCGTGATCAGTTTGAGATGCGTACTCACAAGCGTCTCATCGATATTCTCGACCCAAGCGCTTCTACCGTTGATTCGCTTATGCGTCTCGACCTTCCAGCTGGTGTCGATATCGAGATCAAGCTCTAAGCATACGGCTTAATCCAACTTGCAAACCCTCCTGCGCATCTTCGCGCGGGAGGGTTTTAGCGTGAGTGGCGTTGAACCACGTGCGAATCACGCGTGAACCAAGTGCGGAGACCGTGCGAACACGGGTCGCAAGCGATTTCAACCCGGCATCCATTTCGTGTGGATACCGGGTTTCTTGTGCGCATATGCTGAAAGTGGACGGGCTTCTCGCCAGGTGGGCGGCGCGAGCCTGACGTGCGCCTGATTTCTTCAAAGAATCTGTA
>BNJU01000423.1_pt1 | contig 120153 bp, 99 predicted proteins | sample 8539281 | NCBI WGS metagenome assembly BNJU01 (sample SAMD00202456, study PRJDB9452) | human saliva metagenome | isolation source: human saliva | place: Japan | reverse complement strand
CTCTGGAAGCCATAATCATGAAGATAAAGAGCAAAGAGCAAACCTTGCAGACCATCGCTTGATGAGCTTTTGAATTCGCCGCTGGGCAATGATAATCAAGGTCCCAACAACAACGGCTGTCGCCATGGCATGCCCGCTCGAAAAGAGTAACCACCCTTTGACCTAAACGCGAAAGACTCGGGCCGGCTTTGGTAAACGAGCTGAATTCAGCTTACCCAAATCCCATGTGTAAGACCAGATTTCCCACAGCAAGGCAGCCTCCAGCTTCCATGGTAGCAGAAAAACAGGACAAGAGTCACGAACGCATGATAATCCGCATCGGATCAATCACACTGCCACCAGTTTGAAAAAGTCGTCGAGCCAGCAGGCAAGTCTCGCATCCAGGTCTCGAATCGTGTCAGCTGGTCAGCTGCTCAGGACAATGGACCATGCATTTAGCCTGGCATGACGAAAGCAAAAAGGGCGTAAAGAGCCTCTGTTAGATAAGATTGCTGGTCATAGCGTTTTAGAACGGCTGTACAGAGTTTGTAAATAGGTTAAAGACAGCAGCCCAGATTACCCTTTTCTCTAATAGGTTAAAAGGGACAATCATAAATAAAGCAGATACTGGCAGACCAAATGCCTTTTATTAATATCAGCAAACCAGCAAACCCTGCATAGAGAGGCAGTGTCGAGCATAAAATGACATTTAAAATGATCATAGTAATCGTTAGCACCAAGCGATAAGCTGCCAAGGAAGCTTTCATTAGCATAGATGGTGCCTCTTTTCTCCAGTAAGAGGAGCACAGACAAATGACAGCTACCGCCAGCATATCTCATGGGGAGACTGATTAGGTGTGCCTACGCCACGATTATTCGTGAGCCAGCTTTAAGACAGAGCGGAACAAAGAGCACCGCCAGAGAGCTTTTTAAACCAAGACCTCACCAAAAGCCAGTAAAACTCGGAATAATTGGAAAACTCCAAACTTTAGAAACCATCAGTTATCAAGGGAATCTCATAAAAGCATGCAGAGAATGATAGAGCAGACAAAATCATGCTACACGCCAATCTTACGAGTATTTGTCATCACAGGTTCCTCCAATTCTATATTAGAGAAGCCGGAAAGGCCACTGAAAAAGGCTTGTCAGCCACTGATCATATAGTATAAGGCCCAGCCCTAACGAAAGATTAAAACGGTGGCAAGAATGCTTTCCACTGCCCTCGCTCCCTCTCCCATCCAGACTATACCGTCGGTTGTGGAATTCACCACACCGCTTGCGCTCGCGGACTTGATTTCGCATATGACAAAACATTTCCAAGCTTCACGCAGTTACCGCCTGGATCGGGAATTTGCACCCTGCCCTGAAGACACATCATTATCATAACGCAAAAAGCTCTGCCAGAGCAAAGCAATTTGATTGATGTAATCAAAGATGTTTCAGTCAACAGTACCTCTATCTATCGTACCCCATCTACTGCTTTACATACATTCATTCCGCTGCTTCAGCTTATCCGCTTCCATACTCGCACAAATCTAAGTTGTTGCACCAAGGGCGCAGGGTTTCATAGACAATCATGCAGACTGCATTTGAAACGTTGAGGGTTGCGTGACATGCTGGTCGTCTGCAGGGAATACGCAGGGCCTTTTCTGGATGACGACGCGCGAAATCTCCTGCGCAAACTTTGTCCTCTCTGACCAAACATAAAATAGTGCGAAACCTGCAAAATGTTGCCTCAGAATAGACCTTTCTGGCAAACTTAGGAAATCAGACAAAGACGGCCATCCATCTGCTCCATAAAAATCGTCTCAAACTCTCATAATAGGTGTGATGTCCAGCTTTATCCTAATATTCAGCCCAGCCTGCTTTCATCTTTTGGCGGATCATCAATAGGAAAAGCCCATGGGCTTGATGATGTGAAGCGGTCAGAATTGGGTCGCGGCACAAGTACGGGCAATATTTTCCGCACTCTGCGGAATCTGAGGCTCAAAGAGAACGACATGATCATAATAAGAATATTTTTCCTAGTATTTTCTTTTAGATAAAAATAGCCACACTGCCCGGAGTCAAGCTTCAGCAAACAGCGTGGTTAAGGCTTCATTAACTTTCACATCACAACAGGTTTGAGGCAAAACCAACGAAGGTACAGTACCACTAGTATAACACCTTTCAGCCCACAAGTCAATAAAAATGCTCAAAAGTTGTAGCTCTTTTAGTACTCTACAGGAAGATACCATTTTTGGTATATTCGGAATTTCTGCAAATAACTAGGACTAGTCTGCATTTTGACAGATGAAATTTAAATGAAAAAGAGTATGATAGATACATACCTTTTGGAGGAATTCCAAACTTATGAAAATTATTGATGCTGGTGGCGGGAAGTTGTCTAGAACGACCTCTGTCGTCTCTCTCTAGTGGCTGAAAATCATGATGTTATCCCCTGATTGAGTCAGGATGAGGCTGTTCTCAACCATTGATTACCAAGCGCTATGACATTATCGGTATATGCTGGCAATGCACGAGCCCAACTTCAAAATCTTAGAACAAGCGGACAGTGAGTCACTGTGACATCTTTCATCTCTATGACCGAGACATGATGAGGCCAACATGGTTTCAGCCAGTTCTGGCCAAACGGATGCTAAGGAAACCGTCGTTCCTCGCGCGTGTAATCCCGAGTATTCCAACCCTCACTAAGCGCAGTAAACATCCTAGGCTTCTCGCCGGTGGTCAATCCTGAGCTCCTCACTCCGCTCAGCTATATCGCTACATCATTGACCTCTAACGCCCCGTCAGTAGAACACTTTCGCGCTGGCCGAGAGTGGCACTGATGGAGTTCAAACCTCAAGGAAGACAGCAATCTCTGCCAGATGAGTATTTCCTAGTTCCGCATTTGGAACATCATTGTCTGGTGCTATTGAGAGTAGTGCTGGCTCACTTGGAGATCCCTGACGGTGACTTCTCCACTCTGGATGCCGGCGACAAGATCTCATGTCATTGCGGCAACCCGCCTGGACATTGTCTCAATTCGCACAGTCATGGTACGTCCCAGAGTGGTTAAGAGCCTGATGATCATCGGGGCAGGCAGATCGCTTTATTACTTGCTCAATATTCTCCAAGAATAGTAAAACTGGAGCCCAAAGTTATTGAATTCCAATCCCAGCGAACGGGCAACCTTTTTCAGCTCTAGGAATTTCCCATCTTCGCAGGTCGTCCATGGAGAGCGTACTCGCGAGTTATTATCTTACCGAGGAACGCGCTAACAACTTTTGATGCCATCGCTACCCTGGACAGTGTGGATGAAGGCACATCATCACAGCCCAGTTGTTCCTTACTAATCTGGGCAAGTGTGCAGAAAAACAAAGACTACCAAGGTCAACTCGGACCAGGTTTGCTGGAAATCATTGATAACCAAGACTTGCCAGCGTCGTGACTCCTAAAGGTATCGCTGCTGACAGCGGTTATGCACTTTATCCGCGGTCGCTACAATGCCCACAGGCCTCTTAACCTAGAAGCTCTGCACCATGTAGCCAACGGCCAAATCGAAACCTTTGCAATCCAAACTCAGAAGAAAACAAGATGACTGGTATCCCTCTGTTCCGTCAGCTTCATCTGGAAGCAAAGTGATGTCCTGATTGGTGGCCATCATCCGTCCAAGGTAGCTATCTTCCTACGGCGTATGACAATCTGTGTTGAGACAAAATTGTCGTGACCACTCTGCCATACAAAAATATCACGCAGATTTACGATCTCGATAATAGCGAGGCACCCATGAATAGATCTTATGATTCGCTACCTGCTGGGCAAAATTACTGCTGATTGAGGCGGCTCTGCTGATTGCACCCATTTATCGTCGCTCTAATCTACGGTAGAGCTCTTTTAGTCTTTTCTCTCTATCGCAGGACCATGGCTATCCTGCATAGTTTTAGGTGGAATAGGTTCTGCTTCAGTTTGCCCAAGGACCTGACATATCTATGCCAAGGAAGGTGTGTACCGATTGTAGCCCCTTTTGCTGGACTTCTCTCGTCCTCTTCTTCGGAGCCCTGCCCTTTGTCTTCTGGTCAGATACCGGGCATCATCGATGCTCTCTTTGAGGCTCAGCTCCGGCTTTACCACCACGGGAGCGGACGAGCCCTCAACGACGACTATGTTCTTCTCTCATTCACCGCTCTTCCGCGCAGTTTTTACTCACTCTCAATCGGAGTGGATGGGAGTGTGCGTCTCTGCCTCTAGCTTATTATGGACAATGCTAAAATGGTCACTTGGAGGTCAAGCGAAAGCGGTGGAAGTCTGGGACCAGTCTAAGTAAGCTGGTGTCCAAGTTTCAAGAGCACGGCCCAGACTCTCTATCATCTATCTGGCCTTTGCTAGCCTGTTTGCTTTAGCTCGCTTCCTAGCAGGCATGCCGCTCTCTTTTGACAGCCTCTAGATCGCTATGGGAACAGCTGGCACATAGACTGCATCACACGACGCTATTGCTCACATCACAACAACAGCTCACCGATTACTTACCTGGTCAGCTTTGTCTTCGAGCTTTCGTCAACTTCAACCTCTATTATTACCTGCTGATTCGCAAGTTTAAGGCCTGCAAGTTTAAGGACGATGAGGAGTCAGCTCTCTGCGATTGTCTCTTCTTTCCACGCCTTTTGATTGCCTTTTGCACGTCTTCTATCCTCTATCAAGGCGCTTTTGCTAAGAGTGAGACTTTCCCTTCTTCCAGGTCTCCAATATCAGCACAACGACTGATCTCGGCCAGTGGTGATGCACGGTCAAGTCTCTTTCTCAGGTCATCCTGCATCCCGGCTCATGTGTATCGGGGGCTCGGCCGGATCAACAGCTGGGGGATTCAAGGTCATGTCTGATTATCATTTCCCGTACTGCAAAAATCAAATCCTTCTCACCCCATCACCCACGGGTCCGACCAGGCATGTTAATGGTGCAGTCTTAGTATAAGGATGGGCTCCAGCACAAGTTGTCCTCAAATATTTAGCAATCCTATGTTTTGATCGTGCTGGCGCTGATTTTCATCGTCAGTACCTGGATAACAACAATCTCTGCACAGTTGTCAGTGGTGTTTTTATCCTGTTTTCAGCAATATATCGGTCCCATGATTGGGACGACAGAGTTACTTTTTCTATTTTTCTTAGTCCTTTCTAAGCTTACGTTTGCTGGTCCTTTTGCCATGATTGGCGGACGTTTGGAAATCTACCCACCCTCCTTCTGCTCTTCCTGCCTCTAAGACTTGGTCTAGAAGGTAGGGAAACACTCTGAGATTACATAAGTAGATAGTCACACCTTAGTTAGTCGAACTGCACCTCCAAAAGTTAGACATAAAATCTAACGATTAGTGAGTTTTTATGAAAATTGAGTTAGGAAGACAAGGTTCAAATCTATGAGCTCATAAAACAAGGTTTAAGCTTAACCAGCTTTTTCAAAAAGATTTGTGGATGTTTCTGGACCAAGGTACATGATCGCCTGATTGACAGGTATAAGGCCATTGTCCAAAAAGGGAAGAATAAGTTATTATTCTCCAGAACTGAAGCAAGAGATAACAGATAAAGTTCTGATTGATGGCAATCTCAGAAACAGACGTCCTTAGATTATGCCTTACCAAATTCTAGATATGATTTCAAGGTGGATTATGCACAGAGAAAATGGCTATACTATTCTGGAGAAAAGAAGAGGGAGACCAATAAGATGGGGCGCAAAACCAAAGAAGACTGGGAACAAAATAGACAGAGTTGAAACGACTCCAGAAAGAATTAGACTACCTTAGAGCGGAGAATGTGGTGTTAAAAAGCTGAGAGAATACCGATTGAGGGACGAAGCAAAGCTCAAAGAGCAACAGAAATCGTCCAAGAATTAATCGGTCAATCTTTCTACGACTCTGCTGGAAATCCTTGATTTATCACGGTCAACCTATTACTATCAAGTCGTCGACTAGCTGCTCAAGAAGACTAGACATGGCCTCAAAGGAGCTCATTCAAGACACATTCATGATGAACATCATGCAATTATGGCTATCGTCGCATCCATCTGGAACCAAGAAATCGTGGTTTTATCGTCAATCACAAAAATACAACGTTTGATGAAGAGGTTAGGCTTAAAGCTCGTATCCGCCGCAAACGCAAGTATTCATCATACAGAGGGGAAATAGGTAAAAAGGCTGATAACCCTCATTAACCGTCGTTCAGTGCATCTAAAACCTATGAGAAGCTGTTATACTGATGCGACAGAGTTTGCTTTTAGCAGAAGGAAAACTCTACTTGTCCCGTGTGTTGATGGTTACAACAGCAGAGATTTTATTAACTTCACTGTGTCACGTTCACCAGATTTTGAAACTGTTCAGAGCATGTCATAGCTGCCCAGCTAAATCATATAGAAACAACTTTCACAGTGACCAAGGCTGGCAATATCAGCACCAATCTTATCATCATAGAGAACAAAGGGCATTCGTCCATCCATGTTCACGTAAAGGAACAGCTCCGATAAATCGAATGATGGAATTTTTCTTTGGGATACTTAAATCTGAGATGTTTTATGGTCTTGAGACATCGTATCGTCCCTGGATGAGCTTGAGCAAAGCTATTGCGGATTATATATATTACAACAACAAACGACTAAGAGTAAAACTGTGCGACTTCTAGCCCTGTTCAATACAGACTGAAATCCAACTTTGGATAAAGAAACTGTCTGAACCTTTGTCAGTCACAAAACGAGCTGAAGTGTGACTTTTTGATTGTATCGTTCCTTTCAGGCTTGAAATGGTCAGGTACAGGATCCTCTCCTGGCTGAGACCCAGATGACAGCGGGAGACCTCGCGCCAAACCCGCTCAGCTGCCTTTTAGCACCATGCTTCTGGATAGCCTCTATCATGTGTTAGAGCAGGTGGCCGAGCGCAAGACGGAGGAAAAGCAGCGGGAGATGAAGCGTTGACAGCGTGACAGTGAGCAATGAGCAGTTTTTATCATTTCCTTGTTCTTTGGTTACAGCCAGTGTGCATGCAACTGGCTGACTTCTTTTACTGGCCATGCTATCACCAGGTTTGAGGCCCGTCAGACCAAATGACCAGCAGAGACGAGAGACAGCTTTATCCACTTGGCAGTCCGACCGCCTGGAACATCTTCGACCTGGATGGTTACGCCCTTCGTGGATGGTCAGCTGAACGACCGAGCGATTTTCGCCGGATCAACCTTGATAATCTCACAAACCGCCGCTTGGTTTTTGCGCCCTCTATCTCGCTAATCACCTCGAGCTCAGAGTGATCAAGAACTTTTATTAATAGCCAATCCTTTGACACGCGCCACATATCTCATCAATCTCATTGCGGGATGAATCATCTCATCCGTAAAGTTCCTCCGTCAGCTGGTCAGAATGAGAATGCCGTATGTCCTGCAGTCCAAACGACCAACCGGATAAATCCGTTCCTCTTTGGACCTGAGGGCAAAAAGATCCACGACTGCCTTTACGTCCCTTGTCATCACTGATCGAGGAGATAACTTCACAGCGCGCTTTAGTTGAGGAGATAATAAACCTTCTCCTCATTGTAGATAGGGTTGGCCTTTACTTCCACATTTCGGTCGCCAGACTTGACGTTCGTCGCCAGCTCGCAACGCTTTCTGGCCGTTTATACCGACCTTCTGCCCAATTAGCTCTTCTGTCGATCGGCTGGCCAGCACGAGCTGATAGTCATTGGTTGATTCTCATCAAATGATATCCGTCCTTTCAATCAAAAGAGCTGCCTTCTTCTGTAGCACTAGCTCTGTTTCTTCGAGCAATCGGCAGCTCTATCTAGTAGGTGATTGATCCCCATATAGCTCCATAATCCGTTGTCACATTAGAGATTTGGCCGGCCACGACTTTCTGCCATCCTCTCGAACCAGTTCAAAAGCCATGAGTAGTTTAGCCACGCACCACTGAATTTAACCTCGTGGATGTCATCTATTTCTACCCTTGTAATCGGCTGCTTATAGGCACGATAGACAAGGTTCTCAGGCGCCGCCCGCGACAGACCTTTGACTGATTGGTGCCCGTGAATAGGCCCGCAGACCCTCAGCAAACTCGCTTTGTGACCAGCTTGTATGTCTTTGAAGTCCAGCAGTGGTCGGCCAGAGTCTGATTGACTTCATATTGTACCAGCCAACTTCTCCAAACTCTGGAATAACTGGTCAGAAAGTGGCAAAGTGACAGGATTTCTGCCAATTGATGAACCTTTGGAGTCCATCTTCTCCCGCGCCAAAAGCAGGGCTTCAATCTCTGCCAATCCTACTTCATTTCCTCTTCCTACTAAATAAATATTTCCATTTTCTCCTGAATGACTGCACTCCTGTGCACCTTGACCAAATTCCCAATGTGTCGCCAGAAAGAGTGTAATAACTTCATTCATGTCCTTGGTCCTCATGAAAATTTCCCGCAAAGCCAAATGGCTCTTACCAGCAACAGCGCTGGCGCACCACACCATCATGTCCTCAATCTCTATACTCGTCTCGCACAATGGCATAGTACAGCTTTAGAAAGTCCCTTTGCTCTCTTTGGCGATAACCTGGAAAAAGCTACAAGAAAAAGATCTATCAAGTTGACTTGTCATGCAGGGAGAGCTCAGCGTCTTCATAAACCAGCTCTCCAGCTTGGGCCGTAGAGCAATAAAGAGCCCGATCATCATGCTGGAGCCGACCATTTTCTCACCCAAGAGCTTGAACTCGCGGTATTCCTCAATCTGGCTCAAGAGGTCTTAAGTCTCAAATCATCTTCCAGCTCGAAGCACTATCCGGCCACCTCAGGGCAAAAAGCTTGCGGCTCTTAATCAGCATGAGCTGCTTGACAGACCATATACTCGCCGTCACTTCCCAAACTCTCATGGCCTGCAAAGTAGCCACATAAGCCAGATACTGCTCGATGACCTCCGTACAAGTACATTTGAGTGCAATATCCACCTGGTACTTAGATTGATGCAGCAGGTCCCATTCGGGCCTCAAAATCTAGTTTGATATCCATTTTTATCTGTATTTTTCTAGTGTAATGATGGTTTTGCCCGCAACCCGCACATACTGTTAGAGACCAATCCCTCTCTGCTGGCGCAAAATAAACTGCTCACGCAGGCTTTTGGGGCAGATGACTGAGAGCTAGTCCTGTTCAATCAAGGCTCTGCAAGCGATGCGTCCCATTGACGAGAATAGGATTTGCGTGCTTTCCACAAGTACGTCGTCAGATAGTTCCTCCAGCCCACCCGTCAGGTTCTCTCAGGGAATCTTGATAACCTCGCTTCTGACCAGCCTTTTTCTAATCTTCAAAACCTGAAAGTCAAGATTGACATCTGCCACCTGACCTGCAGAATCTGCCAGGCAGCAAGCGCATCCAAGATAAGAAAGAGCCATCAGCCGCTGGGCGACTGATTCCTCGCCAAAAAGCAGACAGGTCCAGCAGTTCATTTCCCGTCTGCCCGATATAGTGAAACCTCAGCAGTACCAAGCGGTGAAACCCCTCACCGTTGCTGCTGATAGCGAAGTGAGAAAATTGATTGACTGCACGAGAGCCTGCTTGAACAGAACAGCTGCTCTAAAATCCTTAGATAGTGGCTCTGCACTCCGCAGACTGGTCTCGGCAATCCGACCATGTACTTCCTCGATAAACTGCTCCAAAATCATAAGAATAGGCAATTTTAGAATTTTCTGAGACATGACCTTAAAACGGCTCTAATGTATTCTTTCATGCAGAATTTCGTACTTCTCGGCAAAAGCCGTGCAACAGTAACGACAGCTCAAAATGGATCTCTAGTAATAGGTCCGTAGCCGCTGATCCTCGCCGTACATCCGCAGCAAACGACTCTGTCGACCAGCTTATGGCGAAGCACATCTGATACAGAAAGACCTGGGCTCCAACTGTCAAGTCGTCCATTTTAGTCGCATGTGACGACATCGTCACTGCAATTTTCTGGCGAAACGCGTCGCATACGATAGGACATGATGTCTGTCAGAAATCGCCAACAAACTTTTGCTATCTGCCGTCACGACTGGTACACGTGAGTACGTCATCTGGCTCAGATAGTAAGATAGCATGATCCATACATTGTGGTGTCAATCATAACCGCCAGATTTTCTCTCTCTCTCGCAGGCGTCAGTTTCCATGTTGTGCAGCAGCATAGTCTCTCAAAATTCCTTAGCAATCATCGGCTAAACTCCTCGACAAGCTGGTATAAAGTTCATGATTTCGACGTATAGTAATCAACTTTAAAGGGTCACTTCACTGCACCTTTCACCTTTTAAGCGTAGAGACGTTCATGATTCCTGATGCGGGCCGCGCGGCTGACTAATGGAGCCCGGATTCAGAAAGAGCGTCAGCCTCCATCTCGAGCATCTGGATATGCAGTGCGACCATAGAGGCAGATGTCTGCATTAACTCTCTTGCGCCCACAACCGAAGCTTTTGAAAAGAAAAGTTGATAGAAGAGATGTCCGTGAGTTCAGCACAATGGTTCTGCCAAATCCGTACCAAGCGTCCTGGATACGCCGCTCAGAAGTCCATATTGCCCGCTCACGATCTGAATCCCTTGCCACAGACTTCATCATCGAGCGAAGCTCAGAGTCTCCGCTTTGGGATCGCACCCACCTTTCCAATATAATGATTCCTACTTTTCGACATCAGCACGGTCGCTGCGCGATGACATCACCATGACTATACGCATTTGCTTTTGCCACGCTGGAAATACCTCCACCTCACCCTCTGAACTGCCTGGAGCCCGATGGGACTGGCAGCATCTTCTTCAATCGCAGCCTCGGCAGATCGTGTCTGTTTCTCCCACTCAAGAACAAGGGATCATAGCCAAACCATTTTCCTTTTCTTTGCTCATGGGCAATGTAGCCCGGGCCAATCCGCTTTCTGACTACCAAAGACTCCTGTCAGGACTGGCCACCACCAAGGTCGTATGAAAAATGGGCTGAGTCGAGCCTCCACATCAAACACCATAGCCACACTCCCATGAGAGCTTGACGTTGTTTTCATCATCTCTGTCGCGCCTCACTCCAGCGGAAGCGAGCCGACCAGACGCCAGGCAAGTCGTGCCCACACCGACCTGCAGACCTGAGTCGTCACCAGCAATCATGGCCTCGGTCAGCTTTACTGATTGTCTCCACCTTGAGTCAAGCATTTTCTTTTCCGCCAGTAGTTCCAGTCTCTTTCCACCTCTGGCAAATCAGATGACCATCAGAGATTTTCAACCTTATAGCCCAATCCTCTCAAAGAGTTTGCGAAACTCCTGCTGTCTTACCCTCAGTTGCGAGGCGCAACCAAGATGGTATCTCCGACAGCCATCTCGGTCTCCTGCCCCTGACCAAAAGTCGGTCATCTTAACTCCATCTTTGACACAGGAAGAAGACCTTAGGCAGCAAGTCCTTTTCCAATCAGAATAGCCCCTATGGCGACTGGTCGCGGTAAACCTGCTCCTGGCGGTCGTTAATCATATTGAGGACAAACTGATATCAGACACATGGGTGACGTATTTGACCACAATCAGTGTAAAAGGCGTTGTAGTCTTCATCCATAACCCTGCTCAATCAGCTCAGCTCAACTCGCATCAATATGCTCTAAGAGCCTCGCGATGTCGTTGAAAATGATAGCTAGCCTTGCGAAAGCGGGTCCATTCTCCAATATACCAATTGTCTCGTCAATGTATTCATAAATTTTATTTGTCATAAGCTTACATGCTCCACATTCACTTTCAGGCCCAGCCAGCTTTCTGCAATCTCCGAAAAGCTCTGGCATTGGCAGTTGTGTAAAATTGCGGTTGAGCCCTGCTTTTTCCCGACTGCGGCTGATTTCAGCACTGAGCAGGACAGAAATATCCCGCACGCACTCTGCCCCGCTGTCAATCAGCTTTCACATTTGGTCCCATCCTCGTTTTGAATGATAGGCCGGAGCAAGGATAGTGGGTACAGCCCAAGACGAGCAGTATCTACCTCGCCAGCCAGAGGCTGCAGGGTTTCATAGAACCACTTTTTGGTAAGACTGAACGAAGTTCATTGACTTCTACCAGAAGGTACAAACTTAGGGCAGGCCAAACTTTCCACCTGCATCTCCGGCGAGAGCGCTTCAATCTTTCGAGCGATAGATATCCGTAGTTCCGATCATTGGCGTTCCAATAACACTGATGCTGGCCAGCCGGCAGTTGACTTAATAGCCGCAGCTCCCCGGCAGAATCACGCCCAGTACTGGAATATCCAGCTTTTCCTTCACTTCTTCCCAGACAACAGCAGTCGCAGTATTGCAGGCAATGACAATCATCTCACATCCTGGTCAGGAGGAAAGTTGACCAACTGCCAGGTATAAGTGAATCTGCTCAGCAGGCCTAGGACCGTAAGGAGCCCGCGCTGAATCTCCGATATAAAATGACCTCTTCGTGGGAAGCTGCCGCATGAGCTCACGGACTACAGTCAAACCGCCCACTCCTGAGTCTAAAAACCGATTGGTCGATTATCCATAAGGTCTTCTTTTCTAAAACAAGGGACTGGAAGCCGATTCCAAATCCCCATATTGATTTTCTACTGGTATTGAAAAGCCAGTCATCAGAAAATTATTTTTCTTTTTGTCTAGCAAGCGCAGCTTTCGCTGGCTGATAATTCTGACGATGAGACTTGCTGTACTTTTTGCTTCATTTGTCGTTGGTCAGTTAGCGCTAAGGTCCGGAACTGCTTCATATCTCAGACGCGATTTTCTGCAAATTCTTTTCCAACTTGCTGACGAAGCAGATACATACCAAGATCACGCTCCAGCAAATGCTGCCATAATCAAGAAAATTGCTAAAACTAAACTATATCGAGAACTTCCTCATTTCCTACATTGCTCTTCATTATATCAAATTTTCTATTTTTCAAAAATCAAAGCCATATAGTGTCGCAAAATAATCTCTGGTTTTTCTGCCCGACGAATCATGCGCACATTGCCATCTTGTTCCAAAAGAATTTCGCTGGGATCGGAGCTAGCATTGTACTGATAACCCATAGAGGCAAACCGAGAGCACCCGTATCGTGAATCACCAGTAGACTACCGATCAGTATGGCACGGGCACGCGCCCGATATGTCGAATTTATCGCTATTTCGCAGAGGCTGCCGACAACATCCACAATTCCTGTCTCACCCTCAGGTCGATCCATATTGGTACGTGGTGATAAGAACCGTACATGGCAGGACGCAGCAGATTGACCGCTGAGGCATCCACCCCAGATAGGTTCGGTAGGTCTGCTTTATGGGCAACCTTGGTGACCAGTAGCTAGCAGGTGCCAGCATAAAGCGCCCCAGCTCCACAATCTGACCTGTCCTAGGCCAGCCGGAGTTAGAATAGCTTCATAGGCCTGACGAACCTTGACCGATGACCGCAATGTCATTTTCCTCACATCAGTTGATAATTAATGCCGACACCGCCAGATAGATTGATAAAGTCCAACTCAACTCCTGTCTCAGCCACCACTTCACAGCCAGCTCAAAAGCTGACGTCAGTTCAGGATAGTAGCCGCGACAGTATTTGAGGCCAAGAGGGCATGAATCCCAAGTTTCTCTCAGCTCCCAACTCCCTGAGTTCTCTGAAAGCTTGAACCAGCTGGTCCTTGGTCATACCCAAACTTAGCTTCGTCTGATTATCCATAATGCTGGTCTCAGCTCGACGACACCGCCAGGGCTTGTAACGGCAGGAAATAATCTTTGGAATACCCGAGGCCTCCTTTAGAAAAGCCACATCTTCATAGGCATCCAGATTGATAGTCGCCCTAGGTCACGCGCAAGCAGCTCCCAAATTCCTTTGCTGGTGAAAAGCTGGACGAAAACATGATATCCTGTCCAGCAGAGCCCCAGCTGGCTCATGAGCAGCTCAACATACAGCTGGCACAATCCACCCCACAGCCTTCTTCTCTTGAGGTGATTTTTAAATAGCAGGATTGGGATACTCAGATTGGCAAAATATTCTTTACCTGGATTCCAAGAAAGGCCCGCTGCAGGGCACGCGCGCTCTTCCCGAATCCTTCTCGTCATAAAGATGGAAAAGCTGGAAACCGATCCGTAATCTCAGCCGAAATCTTTCGCCGACAGACTGACAAAAGGAGTCATATCTGTTCACCTTCGCTTTCTATTTGCTGGGTTTATTATGTACCACAAATCCATAGTGGAGAAACAAAAGCACCGGGCAAGCGCTCCAATGCTTGAGTCTTATTTAGCTGGAGTTATTTGTTTCTTCCATACGCAGTGTTTGAGGCCAGAGATTAATGAAGTCCAGATATAGGTGCAGGAGCCAGCCGAAATTGCCCAGCCATTTCCTGACCATAGCATGGTCCTCGCTCATAGACGTAGCGAATCTTCTGATTGTCCCAAGCGATGAGTCCTTGGAGAAAATAAGGACACCAACGATACTGATGATAAAGTCCAAGCCACTGCTTCCTCAGAACATATGACGCTAGCAGCGATACTACCAATCAAATCACAGCCATACAAGCTCTGCCCATTCTCCAGAAAGGATCCTTCTCTGGTCACCTTTGCCGATGAAGGCTCATAGCAAAGAACATCACGGTCGTTGTCAAAAGGGCGCTAAGAGAACAGCGGACTTGAAGATACAGGGCCATGATAATACGGTAAGGTAAACCATTGATATTGGAATAAGTCTGGAAAACAGCAGGCAGCATGCTGCCATGGCTATTGTTCGAGCAGTTCCAGATGCTACCAACACAGTAGGATACACTCAACTGCAATAGCCGCATAGAGATCGGTGTGAGCCTGTCAGAACAGAGATATGTCAATGTCCTCGCAGGCTAGTTCAGCATCAAGAGACACGACCGCTGAGATTCCGTCATACCACACCAACGGCTAGAATAAATCTTGCGTCGTGGGAAAGAATTTCATAGCTCGATTGATCTTGACATACATAGAATGATTCACAGTTACCCTTTTATAATAAAACATTTTACGGTTTCAGCACTTTCGCATGAAAAGAGCTTGCGATTACCACCTTTGCAGCGTCTCCGAGCGTGCCGCTGCCGTCTTTGACCGCCCTCAATACTTGTCCACATTGTTCGCCAACGAATGACCTTTTGTAGCAGGAGGCAAGGTGCCAAGGTCTAGCCCCCACATGTTGCCGATGACAATGTCCTCTTCGACTTTATTAAGCTTTAGTATCTACGAGTTAGCATTGCGAACTGCCAGCCTCGGATGAAATCCTCAAGCATGACCTTTCTAAACTCGGTCACACGCCAATCATAGTAGAATGAAGTCGCGAAGCAGAGCACCGTGCACAGCGTGCTGCGAGTATCCCAACCAAATGGCAATTTGCAATCTAGTATAACTCTGGCACATATTGATGGAAACATGTTCAAGTCTATTGGAATGAATATGATGAATTTCTTCCAGGCGCTGCACACACAGGCTTTTCAACAGGTGCCCAAATACAGGTCACAGGCAACCTCGTCCTTTCTGTGTAAGGCATAGAATCACCTCCCTTGCCAACCATTATATCCTCTTTCTGATTTTTAGCCAAAATGAAAGATTAAACACGTGCAGCGACAGCAACATTGAGACTTTCTGCTCGCCCCTTTCACGATAGCGACCAGAATCATGCTGCCACCGTCATTTCTGGACCACTTTCCTGCCCTTCACGCCCATGACCAGGGCAAACACTCTTACTATCCCATTCCTCTGTAATCAGATATGCTGACTGGACGTACGCAGACGACAGAATTGGCAAACTGGAAAGGACTGAGCCAGTCGCATCAATACAAAGCTGTAGCTGTATCCATCCGATAAACTGCGACGAAAAGTCGACCCCCTGCACAGAGCGCAGTGTTTTAGGCGTGACAGATGTCTGCCGGACAAAAGAGAGATGAAAACTCTGTCAAACCCAGACGCAACCGCAGTCCGAATGATGGTGCCGGGACATTTACCTTTCCGGATCCTGTAAACGTCCTCCAAGAAAAGATAGCGTCCACTCAACTCCGATGGTATTTCTTCCCTTTCGCAAAGTTTCACTTCATGACAATGCCCCTCAGCAGTCTACTATCAGCCACAAATGCTACAAAATCTCTCTGGCCTGGACAAAAATCACTGAGAAAAATCAGCTAATCGCTCTGCGTATTCTGCATAAAGCAAAAATCCGGAATCAGCCTTTCCTGCACTTGCTGACAGCTTCCTCAAATAAACGCCAGCCCTCAACTTCAAATAAAGAATCCACGCGGTATATATATGTTGATAGTTTTTAGCTTTTACCCACATTGTTGGCTGAAGTTATAATATTCATAAGAACATTATGTTCACCACACTTTAGCAGACTTGCGACTCCATACTGAGTGGCTGAAACCCCTCGTTCTGCCTACCACCAGCGAGGACACCACGGTGCAGAAGGTAAAATGATAGCCCAAGTGACGGGCACAGTTGGATCTCCGTCATTTCAGCGCTCGTAAATCGGTGGTGGCCACCGGCCGGCCTGGAACAACGACGGGACTGGCACTGTAGGGCTCCCAGCTCAGGCTTGAGGACCCAGCTCTGATGGCCAAACACATCCAGGAAATCCGCAAGTATGGACCCATCATCTTTCTTAAGGTCATCGCTATTTGGATGTGCACCATGCCATCTTTCGACCTCATCCCAGATTTTAAAATTTCACAATTAGGTCTGCAAGAACTATTGTATATTTTGGCAAAACAGTGGAATAGATAGGCAGTATTGGTAGAAACAAAAGGACAGCGAACCTCGAGCCTCAAACGCATTTTCTATTCTCCGGTATGGGACTGGCTGTTTCTTTTCCTGTCCGGCTGTGTGTAGGCCGTGACAAGCTGGCAATCCTTCTGGTCTGATTCAATGGGACGATCGCCTCATGCGCGGATGGCATATCCACTCGCCAAGAATTCAGGTCTGCGGTTATGCTGGCGATTATCACTCGTTACGCTCATCGTGCGGATTATCATTCTTCCACTTGGAATCTATCGAAGTCTTGGAAGGCGACGCCTGTCTCAGTCATGAAAGCTACTAGCTCGATTTTTCGCCCTGATCCAAGAGCGAATCAAAAATGCTAGAGACATGACAGGAAGAGAAAATGCAGGCTCAGCAAGAACTGGATAGCTGCTCAAAAGAAAATGGACCTTCAGTATTAAGTTTGGCGGTAGGGGCTGCCCGCCTCTGCTCATCCAAATGCCTTTCTTCCTCAGCCCTCTTTCGCAGCCCAGTATATACTCAGGGGTTGCAGGCAGTCTTCCTCCGGATTTAAAGACCTGGCTAAACAGCGACTGGGCTTTGACAGCCATTGTCGGTGTCCCCTACATATCCGGTCAGTGCTCTCTCTGCCATGGTATTGAAGATGAAACCTCAAAGAAACAGCATGAAACAGGCTTCTGCGGTGCAGTCCTATCAAGATTGCTGGTTTCATTCCTTCCTCGCGCTGCTGTCACTCTCTACTGTAGCGTCGGTGGATTTATCCAAATCATCCAGCACTCATCATCAACTATAGCATTCGACCCGCCGACAGGTAGCAGAGGAATTTTGGCAAATCCTCCAAAGGTTTGAAAGCTGCTAGTCGGGCTAAAGATGTCACTCCAAAGTCTCCAGCCAGCCATTGGAGAGTAACCAAAGCAAAGAAAAAGAACCAAATGCTAGCTACGGTTTATTAGATAGATAAAGAAAACCCTTCCCAGGCATTAGCCAGAAGCTAATTTCTTTTGATCTCGAGTAAGAATCCTAGTGCAACTTGATACAAAAACTCAGCAACAAAAGCAATAACTGATGAACGAGGTAGCTACTCACAGTAAAACAGTAAAGCCAATCAGGTCCTTCTTATACGAAACCCAACTCTGCCCTTGAGTATCCGGGCAGGCCCAGGACTCTTCGCCGATGATGAGCCAATTCCGTAGCCAGGCTGCTTCTTGATCGAGCGATCTCGTCCGCGCGAGAAACGGTCAAAGAAACGACTGTGATCTACCATTTTGCTGCTCATTGCGTAACTCCACACACAGTCGACGAGCCTGTTTCGGTGCTTAGTTTTGTCAGAGTGGACAAATTCTGCCCATCTTCGTCACAATACATTGCAGGTAGGCCGTCAATTTCGCGATACCAACCACTCCATAAAGTTCATCTTTCAGTCGCCTTTGACATGGATATCTTTCCCGCAGCTTGATCTCGCAATCTCTTGCCCGCTCTTCGCGATGGACAGACTTGAAAGTTCCCCAGCCACTTTTTGGACAACTTCTCGAGAAATTCACGATCACTGCAAGGTAACATCTGGCTGCTCTTCCAGACGCGCCAGAACGACCATTTGATCGACTAGATTTACCGAGACGCTTTGAATTCTGGTCCTTGAGTGCTTTCTGTCCATTCATTTTCGCCAGTCATCAGCCTCCTGCAGCCCCTATTGGCTGAGCTGATTTCAGCACGGCGTCTCCTAACTCATGTCCCGCATTGCAATGAAACGCTTTTGGTTTTCATAGTTTTTGATATAGATTGATGCCGACAAAGTGTTGGAAAAATCCAGACACGACTGTGGCGCACAAAGAAATAGCTATAGAAACATAACTGTATAGACAGCCAGAAAAAGTCAATATGCGGCTTTCGAGATAATTAGTCTGAATCTAAGACCACCAGTGTCAACGCTTAGTCTTGGAATCCTGCGTTATCTCGGTAGTGAATAAAATTGACTGCTCACCTGAAAACCCTCGCTGCGGCTCGTCTTAATCACTTTGTTAGCGCAGCTGAGCGCCGTCGCCCAGATAATAGATTGCATAGATGGTCCGCCAGAGGGAGCAAAGTGTGGTCTTCGTTATAGACCACGCCAAAATAGCGTGCTTGGTAGATCGAAACAATGGTGAGATGCCGGTCACTGTGCGTTCATCTGCCGTTTCTGCTACGCCGAAAAATTCCATTATTGGCAGACAGAGATTGAGAACGGCTCGATTTCTCCGTGGTCTGCAAAAAGAACTGAGTTTAAGACAGCAATCATGGTCAGCAGATACAGACAGCGAAGCGCAGCTTCAGCAGAATGAACCCGGGAATTTGAAGCTTTCTGGAAACATGGTAATATCCTTCCTCTGAAGCGGCACCAGGAGTGAAGCTGCCGCCTTCTCACCTCCAAGGTTAAGATAGCAAGGTCGGCATGAATAGCCTCTCCAGCTTCTGGACGCAAATAGAAATATAAATCCAGACGAAGCCTCTCGTCTAAAATCCTCATCCTCGTCTTGGACCCAAACATGGCGAAGATATCCTGAGCAGAAAGACTCTTCTCAAGCACTGGGTCATGAGAAATCTCCATCATTCGAGATTCCTCACCGCAGGCGGACGGAGTTGGAGCTACGAGGCTCATGTTCTCCGGACATGAGAGACCTCGTTTCGCCAATCTGCAGCAAATTTGAAGTGAATGAAGCTACCCGTCCGGGACATAGGACTCGCAGGCGAGCTAGAAGCTCTTCAGAGAGAAGCGCTCTATCTGAGATAATCATCTGCACCGGCATCCAGTGCTCCTCAGACCTCGCTCATCCACATGACATAGCTGTCGCATGATGACATGGGTCGCACGTTGGTTTGCGGATGCTTTTCAATGCTTCAATACTCCGTCTTGACCGGCATCATGCGATATCCAGATCACCAAATCTATGCTATTTTCTTTCGTCTACAGTCCACAAGTCCGGTATTTCAGTCACTCAACAAAAGCGGTATCAACCTGATAGCTCATGGGCTCATCGCTGCTTCCAGGACACGGGACAGCTGTTGCTCATCTTCAGCTAATAAAATCTTCATCATTCCCACCTCCACTTTCTCGAATCAAATTGCGATGGTCTGTGCATGGTCGTTACATCGCAGGACTGCCAGCTCATCTGCACAGCAGTTTCAGCTCGCGGGACAATCCAAGCTCGCTGTCTTTAATCTCATGCTTGTACTTCATCTGGATGCTCCAAGCTGGGCCCAAGACCATAGCACATGAACCAGCTAGGCTTTCGCACAGCGGCGGCCCGGATTTTACCATGACAGTCTCTCATAAGGAGCTCCACTTTCTGTCACTTCATGGTAGGAGTGATAGCCATAGGCTTGGCAGCTCGACATAGTCCCTTTTCCAGAACAATCTCACAGCCCCTCCAGCTGGACGAAGCGACCTCAATCGTTCGATAGATGTCCTCTATAAAACCGCAAACAACTTTCAATCCCAATTGCATCACTGAATTCTTTTCTTTCAGGGCAGACTTGGCGTTTGTAGCAGATTCTTGCGTTGACATTTCTCCACACTGGCTGCCTGCTTTGACCCGTGCATTGTAAATGCTCAAAAAGCTTCTTAGCCCTCGCTTTCCTGCTTCTGACCTCGATCATTAGCCTCTTGAATACGCTGACTAAGATCATCTAAAATCTTGGGCAGATAGGACGCCGCATTTCTCCATAAATATCTTGCTCTTGCATAGAGTTCTCCACTTTTCTAGCTTATTCCTCATTATAGCACAACCATCTGTCTGTCTCTTCTATTTTTCCCCTGCTCTTCTTATCTAGCCTACACTCTCTGTCTTAAAGAGAAACGAGAACCAGTCTTCAGCAGTTCCTTTTGGTATTTATTAAACGGTCAACTCTTTGGAGAATTTTAATACTCAAACTGCCAACCACTGGTACTTGACCGTTGCAGTATCACTCACCTGTTTTGCTATGCCAATCAAAGCTTGACTCAGTCGCCTCTATTGACACCTTGCTCATGAAAGCATCTGCACCAGCAGAACCAACGAGAAATGTACAACCTCCTCAAGCTTTCGCCTCACTTTGGATAGTTAGTAACTGTTTCTTCCGATAGCTACTTCTATCCCTTGGCTACAGCGTCACTGTTTACATAACTCTCAGCGTAGCGGTCTCTTGGCTTTCCAGACCAGAAATCTGACCTTCCACAAAAGCCCGTTCGTCCTTTGCAGCTTCTATTCACTGTTTTCTGACAAATCGCCGTATGAGCGGGCAATCTAACACGTTCTACTCACTTCTGGACGACACCAATTTCAATTCTTCTAATTCTTTTCTAGTTTTTCCTTTTCCTCTAGGGTCATAGATAAGTTTTTCAGCCATTTTTCTTTCTTTTATTTTCTTTTTATTTTAAAAACTAAAAACAAGAGGCTGAGACAAGTCTGTATCAGTCCCTATATATAGAAGAGGACATGAGAAAGTCGGAACTCAGCTGCCCTAGCTTTCTCGTCTGCACAACAGCATTTTAATCAGTGCTGCTGGATTGAGTGAGCTTTGCTGCCGACATGCTCCTCAACATTTTTAGCGTGTTCCTTCATAAGTACTAGCGAAGTAAACAGCGCCTGTTTCAACATTTGCCACAAAGCAGAGGTAGTCCGTCTGCTAGCTTGATTAATGGTAGCTTCCAGAGCTGACAGGCTCGACTATCAACTGGCCCAGCATAAGCCCTTCTTTTATAGACATTGAAAGGCGAGTCATATTGTATAATCTCAGCGTCCCTTTTCAGAGTCGTTTTTTCCTAGCTTGCCTTTGAGCATAGCGATAGCGATATTACTCTGAAGCGGCATCGCTTGATTGGAGATGATTATAAAATACGCTGGCAATATCTTTTGCGGTCCTGGTCTGTCGAACCTTTTTCACCAGAGAAGCAGGGCGGAACTCTCATTAACCGTTAGGCTCCTCGCTCTGATAGTGGAGTAATAGAAGACAGATTAGGTATTCATGGTGCCCAACATCTGGTCAATCAAGCTTTCCAGATCCGGCATCCTCACCATATATAAGTGGCAGGGAAAAAGATAGCCTTCTAAGCGATACTTGACTCCGCTGTCCTTGCTTGGCAAAGTGCCCAGCAGCTGTGGATACTTAGGCCATCTTGAAATGTGAAAGCTTCATCCTGCACCTTAGCTAGGAAATCGCCTCACTTAAAAGGTGTTCACTAGTCTTCTTAGAAGTTGCAGCTTGATCAATCCGTCACAGCCTCTGTAATTCGCACAGTGTATATCCTTCAGAACAGTAACCTACCAACAACTGGTGGTTGCGGTGTATCTGTTCCACCTTCCCTGAAGCTGCTGCCGAGCAATGGTATCTAGGTCCATACCTTCTGAGATTGTAATGCCAGACTGGTAATTGTTAAAGCTTTTAATCTTGAATACAGACTCAAAAACTTGGGCATTTTTAATCAGCCCTTTTTCTCGAGAATTTTCCAATCTGTTTAGAGCTAGAGCCTTCTGGGCACTTCAACCATCGCATACTCTGTTGCGTTTGCATCAACAGGTTTCAAGAGCTGAAGATACATAGGTATAGCTGACAACCTTGTGACCACAAGTCCCAGCAGGACAATCAGCAGAACTGTTGTCATAATCCTGCGGGCTAAGGTGTTTTTGACGTCTCTTGAACGTGTTGTTGGGTCTGATTAGCCTGAGATAGGACCTCATTGGGCTTTCTTATCTTCCTCATCCACTCGGCCATAGACCTGAGGGTGAGCCTTTATTCTCATGCAACCTCTGAGGAAACATCTATCGAAGCCGGTCTAGCTTCAAAGTCCTCCGCAGCTGTTGTTTGCTTTCTTTTGCAGAAGCAGCGTCCGCTTGATTGCTAGTTGAAGAGGAGTCGACTTTCCCTTTTCTCCAGCTAAGTCTTTTCAAAAATCTGCTCTTTAAAGCTCAGATTCTTCTCTTTGTCTTGTGATTTTTCAGTCAAAAATTTGACCTCCTTCATCATAATCCCTACATTATATCTTAAAAGTCGATAAATGCAATAAGAGTAGGATTTTCTAGCTTATTATTGGTCTTACAGTTTGAGACTAGGATTTTCCCAGACCATATCAAACCAAGTAGCGCTCTGCGTAAGTTGATTGTGACAAACCTTCATTTACAAAAGGCCTGCTTCTCGTAGTAAGCGGTGAGATAGTCGTGGCAGGTCAGATTGATGCGTGGCGTTCATCTGCTATAGCAATCTCTTTCATAGCTTCCAATCAGCTTGCGGCCGACCCCCATCCCCTGAGCATCTTTCAAGATGAAAAGCTGGTCAGAGATCATAAAAGCCGCCGTCCAGATGGCCACACTCCAATCTCCTCTGTAAAGGAAATATCCTTAAATAACGTTCTGGACGGACAGGTCCCTCCAGATAGCCTAGAATCTTACCATCTTTTCCGCCACCAAAAAGTCGAAGATAGGGTTTGGATATGAGCTGCTAGACTTTCTCGGCTAACAGCCTCCTCTGGACTAAATTTTCAATTCGAGTAGCATAAATAGCATCTAAAGTCAGCCATTTTGGAGCTGACGGATAATCATCACTTCTCCCATTGGGATTTTTCCCACTCATACATCCAGACCAGACAGCTCCACCATGAGTTGAGTCAGAAATCCCTTCGTGGACGAAACCATTATCTCATAATAAGGTATCAGCTCATCATGACAAAGTTAGGCTAATGCCCTGTCGATTTTGCTGAACAGCTGTCTCCTTGAAAGCTGCAAGCAACAAGGTTCCGACTCCCTGCTTCTGAAAATCCGGATGGACGGACAGACTTTGGACAGCAATGAAGCCACCTTCTGGAGGATTAGCCCCCACCTTGCTAAAGAGATCATCTCGTCAGATATCGCGTCTCGAATAGCTGGTCCACATACATAGCCCGCCAGCTGACCATGCAGCTCTGCTAGCAAAAAAGTATCTGGAATCTTCTCAATCCGCTCTTTGAGAACTTCTGAACTGGCTGCTTCTGCTGCTGGAAAATTCAGATGCTCGATTGCAAGAATTTCCTCCCAGTCGCTCAAGTCAGCCTGTCTGATTCGAATCGGTGCTTCCATCAAGTCTCCTCCTACTGAACGTTGCTGGTTAGATTGGACAGGAGACGTTCAAAGGAATATTCATAGGTCTGGATGTCACCAGCTCCCATAAAGACATAAACGGCATTATCGTGGTCAAGAAGCGGAGAAACATTATCAACGTCAATGACCTTGGCCCGCTTCACAATCTTTTCAGCCAAATCTTCGACCTTGACATCGCCCTTGTCCACCTCACGTGCAGATCCGTAAATCTGAGCTAAATAGACTGAGTCAGCCTGATTGAGGGCTTCCGCAAATTCGTCCAAGAGAGCAATGGTCCGAGTGAAGGTATGCGGCTGGAAGATCGCCACGATTTCCTTGCTTGGATACTTCTGACGAGCTGCATCCAGAGTCGCGATAATTTCCGTTGGATGGTGAGCAAAGTCATCAATAATAACTGTTTCGTTAACAATCTTTTCAGTAAAGCGGCGCTTAACTCCACCAAAGGTCTTGAGGTGCTCCCGAACTAGATTCAAATCAAGACCTGCAGTATACAAGAGACCGATTACTGCTGTCGCATTCATAATGTTGTGACGGCCAAAGCTTGGAATCTGGAACTCCCTGCTCTTGCCCGCGGAAAGAAAACTTAAAGCCTGGAACTGCTGGTAGAACGCGAGAGGTCGTGAGCAACAAAGTCATTGCCCTCTTCCTTGAAGCCATAGTAGTAAATCGGAGCCTTGGACGTAATCCGGCGCAGCTGCTCATCTTCTCCATAAATGAAGAGTCCTTTGGTAATCTGCTTGGCATAGTCATTGAAAGCATTAAAGACATCTTCCAGACTCGTGAAATAATCCGGATGGTCAAAAGTCGATATTGGTACATGATTGAATATTCCGGATGATAGGGCATGAAATGACGCTCGTACTCGTCTGACTCAAAGACTAAAGTACTTGGCATTGGCAGAACTGCGGCCTGTACCGTCCCCAATTAGATAACTAGTATCCGTGATATTGGAGAGAACATGGGAAAGAATACCCGTTGTGAGAGGTCTTCCCATGGGCACCAGCCACTCCCAAACTGACAAAGTCACGCATAAAAGCCACCTAAAAATTCATGGTAGCGTTTATAGCCAATACCGTTTGCGTCTGCATAAGCAATTTTCACATTGTTATCCGGACGAAAGGTATTGCCGGCAATGATTTCATAGTCCGGCTGGATATTCTTTTTCATCAAAAGGCAGGATGGAAATGCCAGCCTGCTCCAGACCGCGCTGAGTGAAATAATATTTATCAACGTCACTGCCCTGAACCTTGTGGCCCATCTGGTGCAGCATCAAAGCCAAAGCGCTCATACCAGAGCCCTTAATCCCGATAAAATGATAGGTTTTTCGTCATGATTACTCCTTAAGATACAAGGCCATAAAAGCAAGTCTAAAGAGGAAAATCTCCGCAGACCCTCATCAGCCCGCAGGGATTTTCTTTCTTTACAAGCTTTTAGGGCACCACTAAACACCAAAAGAAGCCGGACCAATCAGTAAGTCTCAGCTTCTAGCATCGGTCTTTTTCAACCGATGACGGATGTTATACGCAGATAGATTTTACATTTACATAATCAAACAGCAATTTCCTTTATACATCAGAAAAATGCAAGCAGAAAAGACTCGAGCAAGCCAGCTTTATTCATCGCTGTCCAAAGCCTGTCAAGTTCAGCTCCTGAGCCCTGTAATGCTTCAACTGCTCCTCCTAGCTCTATCCTGATTATAGATCTGACTGGTTTTTAAAAATCATAATTGTTCTTCTTAGGCTTTTCTTCCGGCTCCTGCGACTGAGGAGCTATACTCAGGCTGAATATCCGCCAAAATATAGTTATCCTGCTGAAGCCTGTCCGCTAAAACTTCGTAAATTCCCCGATGTGTTCTTCTGAAAAGGGGCTGTTGGCTTAGGTCTTTCCACATTAGAAGCTGTTGGAAGCTTTCGCTGCGGACCTTAGTCGGAGGTCGCTGGTCAGATAAGGCGCTGAACGCTTCTTTTTCAAATCTGCCCGAGCTTCCTCGCGTGCCTGCTCAGCATAACGAATGGCCGGATCTTTCTTATCAATCGGCTTTTTAAAATCCTTGAAAGCAGACTGCTTTTGCAGCGGTCTTCTGATAGCCTGACTGGCAGCGATGGGAGCATGCCTGCTGGAGTCCACAATCGGCATCCATTCCAAAATAATTACGGTCTGTATAGTCTCCGGTAATAGCTTAATGAGATCCAGTTCATCATAAAGATTCATATGCGGCATTTCCGTCAGCATGATTTCATCATCTGACACCAGAGGAAATTGTTTATCAGTCATATCTTTTTCCTTTCAACCCTTCATTATTATAAACTATTCAGGCTATTTTTCAAGCTATTCTGCCGAAATTCCCAGAATTTCTCGAATTTCCTCCACAGAGAGACTGGATTTGGCTTCTGCTCCGTCGAGAATAGTCGAAACCAGATTGCGCTCTGCTCTCTTGCAGCTCCTGTATCTTCTCCTCAATTGTACCCCGTGTAATCATCCGATAGAACTTCGACATTGCGCTCCTGACCGATACGGTGGGCACGGCCTATGGCCTGGGCTTCAACCGCTGGATTCCACCAGAGGTCAACCAAGATAACTGTGTCAGCACCAGTCAGATTGAGACCGACACCTCCAGCCTTGAGGGAGATCAGAAAGGCTGAACGCTGGCCGTCATTGAAGGCAGTTGTCATGTCCTGACGCTCCTTGGCTGGAGTAGAGCCTGTAATCTTTAAAGGACTCCATGCCCATCTTGTCCAGCTCACCTCGATAATATCCAGCATACCACGAAATTGTGAAAATATGAGGACACGACGATTACCATCTTGTATCTGTTCAAGTCATTCCGCAAATTTTCCAGCTTACCGCTCTCGCCCTCGTAATCTTCCATAAACAGCTTCGGAGTATCACAGATCTGACGGAGACGCATAAGACCTGACAGAATCTCTATCTTGCTGCGGTTGATTTCATCTTCTGTCGCATGGATAATTCTATCCTGCATCTGCTTGAGCAGAGCCAGATAAATGGTCTTCTGACTATCTGCCAATTCATTGCGATAGGCAACTTCAATCAAATCAGGCAGTTCTTGCAACACATCTTCTTTCTTGCGCCGCATGACAAATGGTTTTGATATAGCAGGCGACTTTTCTCAGCCGGCAGTTTTAAAAATTCCTTTTTGCTCGGCAAAGTCCTGGCATGACAATCTGGAAAATAGACCAAAAGTTCTCCCAGATTATTCTCAATCAGCGTTCCAGAAAAGGAGCATAGGTATGCTCCACTTCAAAATCCCGCAAATACTGGGCAATCTTGGTCTGGTCATTCTTCATCACCCTGAGCCTCATCCAAAAATCAGATACTGAAGTGGTTATCCTTGTATTCTTCCACATCCTGCCTGAGAAAGAAGCATAGCTAGTAATGGTAATCTGATGTTTCTCCGCAATCAGCTCATCACGAACATTTTTCAGACCATACACCACCGCCACATCCAAATGCGGAGCAAATTTAGCAAAACTCATCGCTCAGTTGTAAATCAGGCTGGATGATGCCAAGATTAAGACTTTTCTTAGAATCATCTATACGCGAACTCAGAAAAGAAATCGTCTGCAGGGTCTTTCCTAGTCCCATATCATCAGCCAAGATGCCACCGAATCCATGACTTATCCAGCATGGATAGCCACTTGACGCCCGTCTCTTGGTAATCCCGAAGGTCAGCCTCTGACTTGTAGATGGGGAAGAGGAAATTCCTCAGGGTGAGTCAGGTCAAAGGCCAGCTGCTGTACATCTTTTGAAAAACTGTACCCTATCCTTGCCCTTAAAACTCTGCCAGTTGATAAGCTGCCAGACTGCTGGTCTGAATGAAGCCATTTTTAGTCCGTTTACTCCGCAGCTGCTGCAAAGTCCGACTCATCTCCTTGGTCTCCTCATCAAAATTAAAACTTTCCCAGTTTTACTGATAAAATAATCTTTCTCCAAAAATAAAGAATTTAGTGCAGAATCTATCTCAGACTGCTCAATACCCGCAAAATCAAAACTAATATCTAAAAGACCACCATTAAGTTGAACTGAAACATCTGGCTTTGTAGAAGCTCCTATCTCCTGCAATTGATCAGATAACCAAACCTTACCCAATTTTCTAAATGACGGAATAACTTCAGAAAAAGAAATGATAAATCTCCTCCGATTTCAGAGGTAACCGTCGACTGACAAAATTGTCAGAAAAACCATTAGATAGCATCGTTTTAAAAATGTCTTGCTCATGATTAAAAATCACTAGCATAAGGTAATTTTTCTAGTTCTTCTCTACTCCTTATCTTTCTATCCTCAAATTCAAAAAGGAGTGTTAAAAACGATTTCCCGATTTTTCCGCTATGTCAAAACCAAAGTGAGGCGTAAATTCGTGTATCATTAGTGATTTCGGTGCATACACTCGACCTACTTCACTAAACATGGACAAACTGCTTGCTAGTTTAGCTTTATCAGCCCATCAAACTGCAAAATGCTTTTCCCCGTCTTGGGCTATGGGTAAATCTCTTAATGCTTTTTATTAAAATGATTTGTTTATGATTTAATTGTAAAGGGTATTGCCAGATAAAATATACTGACCATCATATAACATTTTATAGTTCTTTTCTGAAACCGTTAATTCAAAGTAATCGGCATTTTCTTCAACCTTAAACTGATAAATCCCAGCATCCCTCATGAAAAATCCTGAAACATAACTCTCTATAACTATAGAAGCCACATTCCAACTGGAATGAAGTGAGATTCATTAATAGATTGACGCCTTCTTCAAATAGACTTGCAGGAAAAATAAATTACGTCCTGTATTTGGAAAATTAAATTGGATTCTTTTTCCTTGGCAATCCTTTTTACTAACCCCTGTAAAATGAGGAGTTCCTGACTAGCCTCATCAAATTCTTTCAAAAGCTAATTGATTCATAATAGCTTTTTCCAATTTGATAATATCCTTTTTACCATGGTCCTCAAAAAGATAAAATATCTCGAATGACATAAGAACGTTCATCTGGCAAACGCGAAATTCTCAGAGTCCAAAGAATATGTCCAAGGTAATCATCTTCTTGACCAAAAAGCAGATAATTCATATCGAATATCCTCTTTAGATTTTTCAGAAAGATTTTATCTAGAAATAAACTTCCGAAAGATACTAATTTTTGTGTTTCCTGCTGTGAAGTTTCTTTTTCTCCATATTTTCCAAAAGTCTTACCATCTATATCATTTTTAGAAAATATTCTAAACCAGCTAAATGAGCACAGTATTTTTTTCTTTTTATCGCAGGAACAAAAATAGCATCATCATTTAAACTATACCGTAAATTTTGTTCATCAATCTGAGTGTATAGAATCCTTGGCTTCTATAATTTCAATTTTTCCAGCTTCGGCTAAGTTTATTCCTTCTGTCCGAATCTTTCCAGGAATTAATTTTGCCATAATTACCACCTTACATTTATCTCACCATTATACCATACTTTCGACATAAAAAAAGAAAAGCAAGCTCTTATGCTTACTTTCATTTTTGCATATAAACGTATGTTTGTCAAATTGCTGTTTTACAACTCTACTTCCGCTTCCTTGCAATCAAGTGAATTGGGGTCCCTTCAAAGACAAAAAGCCTTGCGGATTTGATTTTCCAAGAAACGCAGATAAGAAAAAGTGCATGAGTTCTTCTTCGTTGACAAAGATGACAAAGGTCGGTGGTTTGGTCGCTACCTGAGTCGCATAAAAAATCTTGAGGCGTTTGCCCTTGTCAGTCGGTGTCGGATTAATGGCGATGGCATCCATGATAACATCATTGAGCACTGCTGAGGGAATACGGGTATTCTGACTCTGACTGATTTGCTTAATCATGTCCGGCAGCTTATGGAGACGCTGCTTGGTCAGGGCAGAGACAAAGATAATTGGCGCATAAGACAAATACTGGAACTGGTCTCGGATATCTTCTTCCCAGTCTTTCATGGTATGGTTGTCTTTTTCCAGTGTGTCCCACTTATTAACAACGATAACAATACCTTTTCCTGCTTCATGGGCAAAGCCAGCAATTCGCTTGTCGTACTCACGAATCCCTTCTTCAGCATTCAGCACCATCAAAACGACATCTGAGCGGTCAATGGCCCGCATGGCCCGCATGACAGAGTATTTCTCCGTATTTTCATAGACCTTGCCTGACTTGCGCATACCAGCCGTGTCAATCATGGTAAATTCCTGACCTTCACTGTCGGTAAAGACCGTATCAATAGCGTCACGCGTTGTACCAGCCACTGGACTAGCAATGACTCGGTCTTCCCCCAAGATGGCATTGATCAAGCTAGACTTGCCGACATTAGGACGGCCAATCAAGCTAAACTTAATCATATCAGGATTTTCAGCTACTTCTTCATTTGGCAGATTTTCAACGATAGCGTCAAGAACATCCCCTGTACCAATCCCGTGGACTGAGGAAACTGGGAATGGATCGCCCAAGCCCAGCGCATAGAAATCAAAAATCTCATTGCGCATTTCGGGATTATCCACCTTATTGACTGCTAGGATAATCGGCTTATGAGTCTTATAGAGCATGCGAGCCACATACTCGTCCGCATCTGCAATACCTTCCTTGCCAGACACGACAAAAACGATAACATCTGCTTCGTCCATGGCGATCTCAGCCTGGTGTTTGATTTGCTCCATAAAAGGCGCGTCAACATCGTCAATTCCACCCGTATCAATAATACTAAACTTACGATTGAGCCAGCTTGCCGTCGCATAAATCCGGTCGCGGGTCACCCCTTCGACATCTTCCACAATGGAAATCCGTTCACCGGCAATCCGATTGAAGAGCGTTGATTTGCCGACATTGGGACGGCCGACAATGGCAATAGTTGGTAAGGCCATGTTTTTCCTCTTTCATTCTTTAGGACAGAGCCAAACTCCACCCTATTTTTCTAATTTCTTTTCTTTGAACAGTTGGTTGATAGCTTGATTTGGCTCCTGACCAAATTGGGCAGCTAGGCGCTGACTCCAGGTTTCCTTAGCTCGCTCGCCTGCATATTCAGTCTGTACGCGGTCATAGGCTTGGATAGTTGAACGATCCTGTTCACGATATTCTTCCTCAAAGACCACTGCTTCATAAGGCAGCCGCGGTTTGACTGCATGGTTCTGGTTGGGAGTTCCCAGAGCAATCCCAAAGACTGGATAAGTGTAGTCCGGTAGCTTAAAAAGCTCTGCTATTTGACTGGCAGCATATCGAACCAGTCCAATGATTACTCCGCCATAACCCAAACTTTCAGCTGCTAAGAGAGTATTTTGACCCACTAAAGCAGCATCTACTGAGCTAATCAGGAGATTTTCTGTTCCCTCAGGATAAAAGTCTTCCGTATGCATGTGAACGCCCTTTTGAGCACGATTGAGGTCGCCAACAAAAAGCAGGAAGGCCGAAGACTGCCGAATGGCTTCTTGGGGGACCAGGTCAAAGAGGGCTTCTTTTTTTCTCTTTGCTTCGCACCACAATGATAGAGTAAGACTGGAAATTCTTCCAGCTGGACGCAGCCCGACCAGCATCAATGATGGCACGTAATTCCTTATCCGAAATCTGCTCCTCCGTAAAGCGGCGAACAGACGTATGAGCATTCATCAAGTTAATCGTTTCATTCATCGGCGATTCTCTCCTTCTAGACGTACCTCCTGAGCCAGAAACTTAATCCCTCCATAACCCGCTTGGCCTGCCAAGTCTCATCGCCATTCTTAGAGCTGGCAAAGTGACGCTCTAAATCCGCAAAACTAAAGTTAGAAGTAAAGAAAGTTGGCAGATTTTCCTGCATACGGTGCTGGAGAATGACCTGCAAAATCTCATCGCGCATCCAGGGGCTAGACTGCTCTGCACCGATATCGTCCAAAAATCAGCACTTGAGCTGTCTTGACCTGGTCAATCTTTTCCTTGACCAAGCCGGAACTGATCGCATTCTTAACATCCAAAACAAAGCTCGGATAGTGGAGCAGTGTCGTTGAAACACTGCGTTTTTCTGACAAATCGTGCGCCAGAGCAGCCATCATGTAGCTCTTTCCGACTCCAAAATCTCCATAGAGGTAAACAGCCTTCTGATAATGTGGAAACTCCGCAACGAAGTTGGTCAACAGTTCAAAAGCCCTGCAGCGACCAACATCATCCAGATCCACCTGTGCCAGACTGGCCTCCTTGAGACTGGCTGGTAGGCTGATAAGATTGAGACGGCTTCTAATGGCCTCCTGTCTCTCTTGCTCAATCAACTCAGGCGTCTCCTCATAGGCAACATCCGCATAGCCTTCATTTTTCACCAAGATTGGCTTATAGCCCTTAGCAATATAGGTCTCATCCCCAGCAAAAAGCGGTTGCGCTCCGTAATATACTGGTTAAACTTGGAGACACTGCGCTGAATCTCAGCTTGGGTCAGCTTTTCCTGCTGGATAAAGGCTGCCACATCTGGATCGGGCCATAATCTGCTTGACCAGCTCCTGATAGTCAAACTGCCGCACCCTATTCATATGAGGCATATTCTGTCCTATTTTCTCCATTTATTCGCCTCCTCCTTCAAGTTTGGCTAAGAGCCGACGTTTCTGCTCTTCTAGCTCGGCCTGCTTCTCTGCGCTCGTTTCATTTTTATAATCCGGCTGACTCCAGTCAGGTACGTTGCTCTTGGTAGAGCCTTGTCCAGATTTAGCTGGACGGTTCTGGGACTGCTGGTTGCGCTCACGGATTTTCAAGACTGCTTCCTCAGCTGTCGTCACCTTTTGATAAGAAAAATCATTAGCTACCTTGAGGGCATACTTTTCATTGAGATTGGCTGAATCCACCTTATTAAAGGTCAAGAGCAAGATTACGTTGATAACCTCGTCCAAAAGGCCTAATTCAGCTAAATCCAGCAAAAGCTTTCTCTCTGTCCGCGTAATAGCAGCCTGACGAGTTTTCTTAATTTCTGCCAGAAATACCATTGGTGATGTTCGCTTCGCTTCTTGGATAATAGATTGCTCCTGCTTAGAAAACTGACCTTCTGCCGGCTTCTGAGCTAGCTTTTGCTTCATCCGCTTGGTAGAAATGACCTGAGAAACAGCAGTTTCTCTAGCCAAAACGTAGGTCTCATACCAAGTCCACTTTTTCTGTTCAGCAATTGCAAACAATTCTAACAAATCTTCCTTTTCATTGGCAAAGCGAAGATTGTCCTGAGCCATCCGTTGCTTGAAATACTCCAAGTCAAAATCATTGGCCTTTCGCACTGTCCTTGGCTGCTCAGCTTCCATACCAAACACCTGCATAAAAGGCTTGATCAATTTATCTCCGCTAGGATTTTCTGGCCGCAGGGCTTCTGCAGCAGCTTCGCCGATTTTCTTTTCCAAGAGCCGGCTGTACACATTATGGCTGAAAAATTCCTCCGCCGTTAAGGTCGGGTGGAGTTGAACCAGATAGTGGTCATCTGTTTGATAAAGATCTACTAGCTTAATCGCCGCTAAACGCTCAAAACTTTCTTCTAAAATATTAAGTCCAAAATCTAAATGATTGAGAATCTGACTGAAGAGGTGCTGCTTTTGCCCATTATCCCCAAAAGACAGCAGATAAAGATAAAGTGCTATCGCTTCTCTCCCTAAAATCGGCAAATAGAGCTTGGTCAAGACAGCAATATCTGGGCTGACTGCATTATTGCGCAAGAAAGAAAACTGATGGTTTGGTTTCATTTATTTGTCCTTTTTCTTCTTGGACCCCTTGGTAATCTGCTTGAGCAGGCTTTCCAGCTCGCCCACATCCTTGAAACTCCGGTAAACACTGGCGAAACGAACGTAGGTGATTTCATCCAGCTCTGCCAGTTCATCCATGACTAAGGATCCAATATACTCACTATTGATTTCATTGTCGCTCTGACTGCGGACCTTTTGCTCAATTCGGTTGACAATCTCCTCTATTTCGTCACTAGATACTGGCCGCTTTTGAGCGGAGCGAATAATACCGTTAAAAATCTTATCCCGAGAAAATTGCTCACGCGTCCCGTCCTTTTTGACAACCACTAGGGTTCTCTCTTCGACGCGCTCGTATGTCGTAAAAGCGGTGTTGACATTCCTCACACTCACGGCGGCGACGGATTGTATTCCCATCTTCTGCCCTGTCTGCTATCAACCACACTTGATTTATTCCCACCACATTTCGGACAACGCATACCATTTCCTCCTAGAATCCTAATACTTCATTATAACACGTTTTCAAGAATAACAAAAGACAGCCGTTTGGGGTGTAATATTTCACCATTTTGCCCTAAAAATATGTTTATCAAAAAGAAAAAGAGAGGCAAATCTGTTGCATTCTCAGTCTTGCCTCATTTTTTTACTATTATAAAGTCACTTGCACTTCTAAACCAAAGTGGTCACTGACAACAGGGGTTTCTTTCCCGTCAAAGACAACAGCGGAACGCTCAACGTCCATCCCTTGACTAGTGAAAACATAGTCTATCTTCAGAGCATGCTTATTATCATCCCAGCCTGCGATAGTCCCTTCTACTGTCGACTCTCCGATAGCTTCTCTCGCAACGGCATGACTATCCTGCAGCTTCAGCGGACTGGCTAAGATGGTCTGGTAGCCTTGCTGGCCGACTGGATTGTTGAAATCGCCCATGAGGACCAGAGGAGTTTTAACCTTGAGAAGCTCTTCTTCAAGCTTAGCCCATTCCCCCTGAAAGCCTTTGTCCCACCAAGACAGATGGCAGGAGGCAATTGTCAGCAATTGACCTTCTACCTCAGTCTCAGCTAGCAAGACCTTGCGTGTATGGTAATCCCTAGGATCATTAGCCTCTGATACCAGAACTTCTCTAGGAGCTAGTGGTTTTCTGGATAGGATTGCCACTCCTTCGTTATAAATATCAAACCCAATATGATTATAGGCCCAGGACCAATGATAGTCCAGTCCTGCTTCAGCCAACTTTTTTACCAAGCAAAGAGCAAAGTGATCTTGATGAATCCCAATCGCTCCTTCAACTGCCTGATAAAAAGGAGCCTGAACAACCTGTTCAGACTCCGTTAATTGATTGACTTCCTGCAGGCAAATGACATCATATTTTTCTTGAAGAATGCGTTCTACAAGCTGATTAAGCTTGGTTTCTTGCTCTTCTTCCATCCAACTATGAGTATTTAATGTCAGAATTTTTGCCATGATTTCTCTTTTCTATTTTACAATTCAACCTTAGCAACAACTGTCTTAGCAGATGCTTGACCAAGTTTTTCTACTGTTACAGACTTGATAGCTGCTGCATTTGTGAAGACTACGATTGTTGAAGTTTCACGTCCTGCTTCCTTGATTGCTTCCAAGTCAGCCGTGACTAGAAGATCTCCAGCTGCAACTTTTTGACCTTCTGAAACATGAACTTCGAATGGTTTACCTTCAAGGCTAACAGTTTCCAAACCAATATGTACCAAGACTTCCAGGCCATTATCTGTCACAAGACCGATAGCATGCTTGCTAGGGAAGACGCTAGTTACTGTACCAGCAACTGGTGAATAAATCTTACCATTTTCTGGCTCAACTGCAAATCCATCACCCATCATTTTTTGTGAGAATACTGGATCTTTAACATCTGCCAAGTCAATGACTTGACCGTCCATAACAGTTTCAACTTCCTCAGTCACACCTTTGTAAGTAACTTCGGCTGCTGCTGATTCTGCTTTTTGGCTAGGGAAGTGTTTCAGGAATCACTTCACCAGAATCCAACAAGTCTTGAATATCAGATTTAAGAACGTCAGCTTTTGGTCCGTAGATAGCCTGAACGCCTTTGGCCTTTCATAACCAAGCCCATAGCGCCTTCAGCTTTCCACTGTTCTTCTGTTCCAACTTTTTCAGCATCTTTGACAGTCACACGCAGACGAGTCTACATGCATCTACATCTACGATATTAGCGCGACCACCCAGAAGGTTGATAACATTTACTGCTGAGATGCTTCAGCAACTTTTACCACTAGTTGACTCTGATGAAGAAGCTTCATCTGAACCATCTGCTGTTTTCATAGTTACCGTTACGTCCTGGAGTTGCATAGTTAAACTTCTTGATCATGAAGTTAGAAATGAGGTACATCACAACACCAAAGAGGATCGTTACCCAGATGAAGTTGATGATATCCATTCCCAAGCCAGCATTGATGGCCATAGGAGTACGGGTCAAGAATTCGATAGAACCGAATGAGTGCACACGAAGGTTAACGATGTCAGCCATTGCGAACGCAGCACCTTGTACAAATGCATAAATGATATACAGCGGTGTTGCAACGAACATGAACATGTACTCGATTGGTTCAGTAACCCCTGTCAAGAAGGTTGCCAAAGCAGTCGCAATCATCATACCTTTGTATTTGTGCTTCTTGTCAGCATCCACGTTGTGATAGATAGCTGCCGCTACCCCATAGGATACCGAATGAACCAATCATCTGACCAACTTTAAAAGCGAGCTGGATGAACTGTATCAAGCAAGTGTTGGTAAGTAGAAGGATCAGCTGATTTCGTACCAACCAAGTCAGTTACCCAAGCCAACCACAGTGGATCTTGACCAGCTACAGTTGTTCCCGCACCAGAACCAGTAATAACGTGATAAACACCACCTAGTTCTGTGTAGTTCATTGGAATGGTCAACATGTGGTGCAAACCAAATGGAAGCAAGAGACGTTCCAAAGTACCATAGATGAATGGTGCCAAAACTGGTGCAGTATCTTGTGAGTTAGCAATCCAAATACCAAAGCTGTTGATACCTGATTGAACAACTGGCCATACAAATGACAAAACAATTGCTACAATTACTGAGCGCAAGATAACAACGAAAGGTACAAAACGCTTACCATTGAAGAATGACAAGGCATCCGGTAATTTACGGAAATTGTAGTATTTGTTATAAGCTGTCGCTCCAACAAAACCAGCGATAATTCCGACAAATACACCCATGTTCAGAGCTGGTGACTCCAGAACGCTGATGAAATAATCAGAAACCTTAATAGATGCGCCAAACATTGTTTTAACTACAGCTGCCTTATCTGAGAGCATATCGCTGGTAACGCCAAACATAACACCAGTAATACGGTTAATCAGGATAAAGGACAGACCTGCTGCGAAGGCACCGCCTGCGCGTTCTTTTGCCCAGCTTCCACCAATAGCCAAAGCAAAGAGGATATGCAGGTTACCGATAACCCCCCAACCAATCTGCTCTAAGACACCGCCAATAGTGACTAAAACACCTAGATTTGGATTAATCATCGGGATAGACTTACCGATACTAATCATCAGTCCTGCTGCCGGCATAACAGCAACGACCACCATCAAAGCTTTACCGAATTTTTGCCAAAATTCAAAGCTAAAAATGTTCTTGAATGAATCTTTCATCATTCAGACCTCCTTATATTTTTTGCAAACAAGTTCGTTTTTGTGAAATCGTTTGCATATCGATACATCTATTATAGCACGATTTTTTATTTTGTAAAGGCTTTTATAAAAATTTTTCTCTTTTTGCACCTAAAATACTGCATTTTCTCTTCAAGAGTTATATTTTTGCTATATTCTAACGAAAACGATTGCATAAAATAGTTAGAAAAATCCCATTAGTTCTCCTATCTTTACTATAACAAGAGCAAAAACTCCGTCTCTCAAGGAGAACAGAGTTTTAATTTTTTTATTCTTGCATGGCATAACCAACACCGCGAACGGTTTTGATATAGCTTGCTGCCCCTCCACATCAATTTTACTGCGCAGATAACGAATATAAACATCTACAACGTTGGTCTCTGTTGCGCTCTCGTATTTCCAGACGCGCTCCAGCAGCTGCTCACGGCTCATGACCTTATTGCTGCCCATCAGGGTCACCAGCAGATCATACTCCCGCCGCGTAAGCTGCAATGACTTCCTCACCACGGTAAACCGTATGATTTTTAATATCCACTCGCAGATTGCGGTAAGAGGTCGGAATTTTCAAGAGGCTGCAGTGCTGGTCAATAAAAGTCGCGCCCGCGGAAAATGATGGAGACACGCTCCACTAAGTCACTGATAATGAAAAGGCTTGACCACATAGGAAACGGCAAAATGCTGGATTGCTTCCTGCTGCTCTGCAATCTCTTCGCGACTAGCCAGAACGATAATGACGGACGCTGGCTTAATCAAGCTCAGCTGCTGAGCAAAAATCGCTGGCAGTCATATCTTGAAGATCATAGTTGAGCAAGAGCAAGTCATAATCCACATCTTTAGCCAAAGCCAGTCCCTCTTGACCAGTCTCAGCCAAATCTACAAGAAAGCTTTCCTTTTGCAGTTCCAAACTCACAAATCGGGCAAGATTTTTTTCATTTTCTACTAGTAAAATTCGCTTTGCCATAGGCCTATCCTATTTTTCGTCGTACCAAGAATAGTGGTAGGTACCTTCTTTGTCTTTACGGTTGTATGTATGAGCACCAAAGTAATCACGCTGCGCCTGAATCAGATTAGCTGGCAGATTTTCCGCACGATAGCTATCAAAGTAAGCAATGGCACTAGAGAAGGTTGGCACTGGTACTCCTGCTTGCACAGCCAAGCTGACAACATCACGGACTGCCTGCTGATACTTAGCCGTAATATCCATGAAGTATTCATCCAGAGCAGGTTGGCTAGGTCAGCATCACGGCCGTATGCGTCTGTAATTTTTTGCAGGAAGCGGGCACGGATGATACAGCCAGCACGCCAGATAGAAGCAATCTCACCAAACGGCAGGTTCCAGTTATTTTCCTTAGAAGCTACACGCAATTGAGCAAATCCTTGAGCATAAGACATGATTTTTGAGAAGTAAAGAGCCTGGCGGATCTTTTTCAATCAACTCTGCCATATCTCCTTCAAAAGGTGAAAGCAGCTGGTTTTTGCAATACCTTGCTGGCAGCTACACGCTCATCTTTATAGGTAGAAATGTAACGTGCAAAGACTGACTCTGTAATCAATGGCAGCGGCACACCTAAATCCAGAGAAGATTGACTGGTCCATTTACCAGTTCCCTTATTGCCAGCTGCATCCAGAATGTAGTCAACGATTGGGCCAGCTTGACCTTCATCGTCCTTGCGTGTCAAGATATCCGCTGTAATCTCAATCAGATAGCTGTCCAGCTCGCCTTTGTTCCACTCTGTGAAGATGTCTGCCATTTCACTAGCTGAAAGCCCCAGCAAGTGCTGCATAAGGTCATAACTTTCAGCGATAAGCTGCATATCTCCATATTCAATCCCGTTATGGACCATTTTTACATAGTGACCGGCGCCATCAGGACCGATATAAGTCACACATGGTGCGCCGTCTTCAGGAGCTTTAGCAGAGATTTCTTCCAAGACATCGGCTACCAACTCATATGCTTCTTTTTGACCACCTGGCATAATAGATGGTCCTTCCAATGCGCCCTTTTTCACCACCGGAAACACCTGTACCGATGAAGTTGATACCAGAGTTAGCCAACTCTTCATTACGGCGAATGGTATCTTTGTAGAAAGTATTCCCACCATCAATCAGGATATCGCCCTTATCCAAGTGAGGAAGCAAGGCCTGAATAGTCGCATCTGTACCAGGACCAGCTTGAACCATCAGCATAATCCGACGTGGTTTTTCGATAGAGTTTACAAAAGACTCTACATCATAGCTTGGCACAAAGTTCTTCTCAGGATGAGAGGCAATGACGTCCTCTGTCTTATTTTGCTGAGCGGTTATAAATGGCAACTGTATAGCCGCGAGATTCGATATTTAGAGCAAGGTTACGACCCATAACAGCCATACCAACAACACCAAAATTTGCTTTAGTCATTATGTTCTCCTATAGTTTGTTTGTCTTATTTTATCATTTTTAAGGCTTAAAAGAAAGTATTAAGTCGGTGACGGATTGTGAGGGTGGATGAATAGAAAAACCAAGCTCAGTGTAACTGAACTTGGTTGAGGGAAATTACAGTAAAATGGAGACTTTCATAATAATCTCCAAATACCTAGTTGGAAATGCCTTCTTACTAAACATCGTGAATATCACGACCATCCAAATAGGTATCTAGATGGTTTAATTAATAAGTCTGATGTGAAACACTAATAAACTAATTAATTTACGCCATTCATAACTCGTTGATCTATCCAAATCTCAACTCAATTCCCCAACACCTGAGAAGAAAGCTGGAATTTTGTACTTCTCAGAGCGGTTGGGACTTACAGAATTTGTTATGTAGTAACCTGCTTTCTAATAAGATTGATTTTTCTAGGAAAAATTTTAAACCAATAACAATAAGTACATTATAGTTGTTAATTAAAGTAGTGTTGCCGATAAAACATATTATAATTTTCTTAGATAATAATTTTAAGATTGAATAAATTTTATATTCATGCCTGAGAAGTTAGATATGCCTTCTCAATCTTACCTTTAACATAAGATAATTTGTCAATATCAAAAATATGATGACAACTGATTCTCGAAATCTCTTTCATCAAAAAGAGGTTGACAAATTTTGTCTTTTAATACCTCTTTTATACATGACTTTAAACTACTTATCAGAAATTTACCACAAATAAAATTGTAATAATTCTCCCCATTTACCGATTCATACTTTTTGAAATGTTATATACAGAAGAATTATAAAAATGTTTTACTTTAGAATAATCAATAAAAATTTTTTTAATATTTTATAACATCTAATTATTTCCGTATCAACAGAATTTGCATATCCATACTCTATGCATAGTCTGAGAAAAAACTTCTTGATAATATTTATCAAAAGCATCCTACTTTTTCGTAACCTGTTTCATGATTTAGAAATTCAAATGGTGATCTAGACACATTTTTTTATTGATAAAAATGATTTCCCTTTAGCATTGTACCTCTTGTCAAGAACTATATCACTTTCTTCTATATCGTTGAGATAACTCTGGATAAATGCATAGCATAAAAATAGTTTTTGATTCTTCTACTATTCTATGCTGCCATTTATTGAAATTAAACAGTTTCCTAACTTCTCTTTTAGTTTTCTTTAGTTTTCCTGTCAAAAATTGTAGATAACATTTTCATCAATTATATAATTTTTCAATATTATAAGCCTCAAGATAAATAAATCTATCATCGTCTATTAACTCTATATCAATATATCTATCAAAAATCACCATCAACTAGATAGAAACAACCATTTTCGCCTTTTTCTTATTCTCATTAAATCGAGCAATTACTCTAGTCTTCCCCCTAATCCAATTGGTTTCAGTATAATATCTCCACCATTAAACAAACGCTCAAAAATTCTTTCATAAAAATATTCTTTATCTTTATCCTCAACAAAAACAAAAAAATCTCAGAGACATCAGGATCCTTCATGTCAGCCCGTGCATCAAGCGCATCATTGCTATATTCCAACTCATTGATATCCATAATAAATCACCTAAATAAATCTTCTAATTCATCAATTTCTATAGGCGAATCTATAGAATCTCCAGTAGTTTTTCTTTCTGTTGATTTTTATTATGATACTTTTTCTGAATTTTTATTATCTTTTCTCAGTAAGGTCCTACTAATTCCGGAGAATGAGTTGCAAAAATTAATTGTATATTAGGGTTAATTTGATGAAGTTGCCGAATAAACTTTGCTTGCCAATCTAAATGAAGTGATAATTCGGGCTCATCTGCAACAAAGATTCCACTTTTTCATATCTGAAACTTTAAAAATAAAATTGGCAAAAAGATTAACCAATTGCTTCTCACCTGAAGATAAATACGTTATATCCACCTCGTCAGTAGTATAGGCAGTTTCAAAGTAGATAGTTCCCTCATTTGTTATTTGAATATTTTTCCATCATCTCCTCTTAATAAAAAAATTATTAACTGTTTCAACGAATTGGTCAATGGATTTTCTTTTACTCTTCTTTTTCTTTTTCAGAATCACTTGCTAATTGAGTAATTTTTGATTTTCTCTATTTCATTATATGTTGCAACAAATTTTGCTTGTATACCTTTTATCTTTGTTTTCTTCAGAATTTAGTTCTTCCACATCCTTTTAATAGTCTATTAAAGTAATTTGAGTATTTATTCTCTTTATCATCATTTGGATTATTAATAATATTTAAATCTCTAAGTAATGTTATATTTTTTTCTTTTAAATTATTTAATTCATCTAAAAACATGCTCACTCTAAAATATCTAACCAATCCATTGAAGTCAAACTGTTGACCTGTTAAAACAAACATAGTTTCAAGGACATCATTTCGAAATTGCTCATTTAGTTCCCTAATTTTATCATTTTACGGAACGCATTTCCGAATCGACTAGGTATTTTACTATATCCATTGAAGCATCTTTTACTGTTATATCTATAAAAATTTATTATGAATTATTCTACTCGGTCTAGTTAACCGCTCATTATTTGATACTCTTGAATTACTTATACGCTCTAGTGGTAGATAAACATAATCAAAACTATCCTTTATAGTCTGAATGATTGGGTAATCTATCGTCAATCGATGTTTAATCAATCTATCTCCGTGATATCTTTCTGATGAAAAATAGTTGTCCAAGTCATTGAAGAAAAATTTCTTCTTCTTCTTCCAAAAAAACTTAACTCAACACTTTTCTCATTTTTCTTTAATTTCAAGATCTTATTATAAGTGGTAGTTATAATAACTTCATTAAAGATTATATCTTTTTAGTTTATACAATTCACCACTAATAATAAATCCAATTAAATTTAACACAGTAGTTTTACCACTACCATTCTTCCCATATAATAAAGAAATATCTTCATTTAAGTTGATATCATAATCAAAAATAACCGTGTAGCTTATCTACTTGAATTTTTCTTAATTTTCATATTTCACCAACTTCCTCATCTCCTCAATCCGCGCTACGGTCGCATCGTACTTAGCTTGGTAGTCAGCTTGTTTGTCGCGTTCTTTTTGGACGACTTCTGGTTTGGCGTTAGCTACGAAGCGCTCGTTAGAGAGTTTCTTGCCGACCATATCCAGTTCTTTCTGCCACTTGGCTAGTTCTTTTTCGAGACGAGCTAGCTCTTCCTTGATATTGAGGAGGTCTGCCAGCGGCAGGTAGATTTCTGCGCCTGTAATGATGCTAGACATGACCAGCTCTGGTACTGCAAGGTCTGCTGCGATTTCCAAATGTTCAGGATTGGTGAAGCGCTTGATATAGTTGATATTATCCTTGAAGAAGGTTTCCAGCGCACTGTCTGTCGTCTTAATCAAGATGGTAATCGGCTTGCTTGGCGCCACATTGACCTCAGCTCTGCTATTGCGCACCGAACGAATCAGATCCTTGAGGGCTTCCACGCCAGCTGCAGCCTCGGCATTTTCAAACTCTGGACGAACCACTGGATAAGCCGCTGTCACAATGGTGCCTTCTGAGATTTGACAAAAGATTTCCTCGGTCACGAAAGGCATGATTGGGTGAAGCAGGCGCAGGATTTGGTCCAGCGTGTAGAGGAGGACAGAGCGAGTGAGGACTTTCTCGTCTTCATTGTCGCTGTAAAGCACTTCCTTGGTCAGCTCCACATACCAGTCGGCAAATTCATCCCAGATGAAGTTGTAGAGGATATGACCAGCCACACCAAACTCAAACTTATCGAAGTTCTCAATCACCTTGCCAATGGTTTCATTGAGGTTGTGGAGAATCCAGCGGTCGGTGACATTACCTGCCTGACCAGCCGCCACTTGAGCAACATTCTCACGCGCCGCATCTAGCGTCAAGCCTTCATTGTTCATGAGGATATAGCGGGAAATGTTCCAGATCTTGTTAATGAAGTTCCATGAAGCATCCATCTTTTTCATAGCTGAAGCGGACGTCTTGGCCAGGGGCAGAGCCGTTTGACAGGAACCAACGCAGGCTATCTGTTCCGTACTTATCAATAACATCCATTGGATCAATCCCATTTCCCAGTGACTTGGACATCTTACGTCCTTCCTCATCACGAATGAGACCATGAATCAAGGCATTTTTGAATGGCGACTTGCCAGTAAATTCCAAACCTTGGAAAATCATCCGAGATACCCAGAACGGGATAATATCATAACCAGTTACCAAGGTTGAGGTTGGGTAATAGCGCTTGAAGTCTTCTGAGTCGACATCAGGCCAGCCCATGGTTGAGAAGGGCCAAAGGGCTGAGCTGAACCAAGTATCCAAGACGTCTTCGTCCTGAGTCCAACCATCGCCTTCCGGCGCTTCTTCGCCCACATAGATTTCGCCGTCTGCATTGTACCAGGCTGGGATTTGATGACCCCACCAGAGCTGACGGGAAATTACCCAGTCGTGGACATTTTCCATCCATTGCAGGAAAGTATCGTTGAAACGAGGTGGGTAAAATTCAACCTTGTCATCTGTAGCTTGGTTGGCGATGGCATTCTTAGCCAATTGGTCCATCTTAACGAACCATTGAGTAGACAGACGCGGCTCAACCATAACGCCAGTCCGCTCTGAGTGACCAACGCTGTGGACACGCTTTTCGATTTTAACCAGAGCACCGATTTCTTCCAACTTGGCAACGACTGCCTTACGAGCTTCAAAACGGTCCATGCCCGCAAATTCAAAGGCCAAAGTATTCATAGTTCCATCGTCGTTCATCACATTGACTTGCGGCAAGTTGTGACGTTGACCAACCAAGAAGTCGTTTGGATCGTGAGCAGGCGTGATTTTCACGACCCCTGTACCAAACTCAGGGTCCGCGTGTTCATCGGCCACGATTGGAATTAGTTTATTAGCAATTGGAAGGACTACATTTTTACCAATCAAGTCCTTATAGCGTGGGTCTTTTGGATTGACCGCAACCGCAACATCCCCAAACATAGTCTCAGGCCGAGTGGTCGCAACTTCAAGGGCGCGTGAGCCATCTTCCAGCATGTAGTTCATGTGGTAGAAAGCACCTTCAACGTCCTTATGGATAACCTCGATATCAGACAGGGCTGTGCGAGCAGCTGGGTCCCAGTTGATGATAAACTCACCACGGTAGATCCAGCCTTTCTTGTAAAGCTCGACAAAGACCTTGCGGACGGCTTTTGACAGACCTTCATCAAGGGTGAAACGCTCACGAGAGTAGTCTACAGAGATCCCCATCTTGCCCCATTGTTCCTTGATGGTCGTCGCGTATTCATCCTTCCATTCCCAGACTTTATCTAGGAATTTTTCACGACCGAGGTCATAGCGGGAAATGCCTTGCTCCCGCAAGCGCTCCTCGACCTTAGCCTGAGTCGCAATCCCCGCATGGTCCATCCCCGGCAGCCAAAGCGTATCAAAGCCTTGCATGCGCTTCTGACGAATGATAATATCCTGCAAGGTCGTATCCCAAGCGTGACCAAGGTGGAGTTTCCCAGTTACGTTTGGCGGTGGAATCACAATCGAATAAGGCTTAGCCTTTTGATCTCCAGAAGGCTTGAAAACATCGGCATCAAGCCATTTTTGATAACGACCAGCCTCAACCTCGGCTGGATTGTATTTAGGTGAAAGTTCTTTAGACATGTGTGTTCTCCTTGTTTAAGTAGTTCAATATCTTAAAAATTTGTTCTAACTCTTGTTTTTGCATATAAGAAGTCATATAGTCATAATCTGGCAATCCAGTTTCAGTAACTGGTAACATGATCTTTTGACGTTTCATGCGTTCGCCATTGAATTTATAACCATAGGCATACTTGATTTTTTTGTGACAGAATCATTTGTTTCAAGAAAAGATAGCTATATTTTTTCCGTATATCTCTTCTTTCCATTGCAATCGTTTGACATCATCAGAAAAAATAGCTTCGTAGGGATGATAGAAATTCTCGACGACACTACCATTGTAATTCACGCCGAGTACATTTGCATCAAGGCTTTTATTTTTATTAGATACAAAGGCTGTAACCCCATTATCGCTATCACTAGCACCTACAAATGGTCTCAATCCAATTTCTTGATTGGCTTTTGTCAAACGAACGCCCGATTTAATATCACAAATATCTTCAATCCAGAAATCTTTCCAAGAAATTTCACAAACTTTTTCTTCAAGAATGATCTTCACTCTGATATATATATATATATATATTCGAGCACTTCTTGGATTTTATCAAGTTCTAATTTTTTTCACAAAGTCAGACATATATTGGAAATTGGGGTTACCTTCTTTATCAGCTGGAAGAATGACTTTTTCTCTTTTTATACGAGTGTCGTTAATTTCTCTGTTAAAAGAATATTTTTCTTCTAATCGTTTAACAACGGTAGATAAAAAAATAGATAAGCGTATTTATCTGCATTTTTAGACTTTAAAGCTGTTACATGATCACTAGCTACAAACTCAAATTGTTGATAAAAAGTGGATCCGACACTTCCGCTATTAGCAAGAGTGAGGACATCTTCAAATTTTTCGAACCCCTGTTTCATTTCCAATAAAGGCATCTACACCATTGTTATCAGAAGTTGAGGAAATATAAGGTTTAAGCCCGTCCGTCTGATTAGCTTTTGTCAGACGTTTTCCTCTTTGAATTTCTTGAAAAACTTCAGTGAAACGAAATGTTTTCCATTCTACCTTGTCTAAGCCCATCACATTTCCAGCTAGGTCAACCAATTTACGCTCATAATAATCGATAATTTTCTGAACTTGTTGCTTCTGTTCTTGCTTGATGTAATTCTCCATAAATTGCCAGTTAGGCTGACCTTGGGAATTGATAGGGAGCATGAGTTTTGATTTTCTCATCCTCTTTGGTCTCCATTTTTTTTACCATATTCAAAACTTTCTCCACTTTTTTGAAGGAGTGGTATCAAGAAATGGGCCAATTCTTTTGTTAACACGTAATTTTTAAGATAAAGCGGAGTTATATCATGACTACAGGTAAACATTTGTAACTGATAATAAATATGTCCAACTGAGCCATTGTTTGTAACAGCTAAGCAATTTCCGGGAAAAAATCTTAGATGAACATCTTTTGAAGATAAGTTGCCAACTTTATCCCATTTTTCAATAGTTTCTTTTCTATAAAAGGCTGTCACTCCGTTATTATTTTGAGTAGCACCTAAAAATGGTATCGTCCCATCTTTATCCAGAGGAGGCTTTTTATTATAATAACCATCTTTTTATATCAAAAATATCAATTAGATTAAACCCTCCCCACTCCACATCCGTCAATTTTAACTTTACTCATCTTTGTCACCTGCCATTAGTTTTCTGATTTGCTTGTCAAAAATCCGATACGATTTTCTGGGTGCGGTTGAACTTCTTATATTCTTGACTGGCTTTCTCATCTGCCTGTTTTTAGAGATAGATCCTTTTCCTTCTAAAATTTCATATTCATTAAAAAGAAAGGAAGCGGTCAATACTTTCCGCCAAAGATTGCATGGTAAAGATATTACGTCGCTCAACCAAACCTTCAATATAGTCGAAAGTAAGAGGTTACGGTACGCTCTAGTTGACGGATTTCGGTTTCTTTGCAAATAATTCTTAGCAACTGTCACATCCGATTTCAGTACTCGTCCATCTGGTGCATTCTTCCAAGTTGTTAATCCCATTTGTTTCTTTTCAGCATCTGCCTTATGATAAATAATTTCAGCAGCAGTATTACCTGTAATAGCAAAATGAAACTTGTTCTGCACCATAGCATAGAAATTCTTAGTGATTTCAGAATTTCTATCGTAGTCAATAGCGCATTCCGCAAAAATATCGGTTATTTGCTGATAAATACGGCGTTCACTTGCACGGATGGAACGGATTCGCTCTAAGAGTTCACGGAAGTAATCTTGACCAAAGACCGTTTGTCCCTGTTTAAGACGCTCATCATCAAGTATGAACCCCTTAATAATAAATTCTTTTAAAGGTATTCGTTGCCCAAATTCGAAATTGTGTCGCCTTTGTTGAGTTGACGCGATATCCAACTGATATAATGGCATCAAGATTGTAATACTCTAATTCGCGCTGAACCGCTCTACTACCCTCTTTTTGAACTGTTCGAAATTTTCGAACAGTTGCCAGCTTATCTAACTCGCCATCGCTATAAATATTTGATAAATGGTGACTAACCGTTGATTTAGAAAACTCGAACAACTCAGAAATCCCTTTTTGTGTCAACCAAAGATTTTCATCTTGTAATAGAATATCTAAATTAACATCACCATTAGGTGTAGTATAAAAGTACAAAATTAGAAATTTCATTCATACTTGTCACCTTTTTTTCTGCTACCATCGGAAGTTCCTCGGTATCGATAATTTCTTGGTAATTCTCTATTTCTTCTATTCCGAAAAGATAACCTCGTCCATGAGTAATCATATTGACTTCAAAAGTTAGATAATCTGCAATTGTCTTTTGAAAAATCTTCCTCAGAAGGAATTTCATCATTAAAGTAATAGAAAAGAGTGAAGCCATTCGTCATCAGCTTCAATCGTTGTTTTGAACACAGAACTTAGTTTCTGCTTCCGTGCGATCAAACCAGACATCAAGCAAGTGTTGCTTTTTATCTTTAGCTGTAGCTGTTTCAACCAGACCGATATGTTTAGAAACTTCAAAACCATCATTTTCAAAGTTGATAAATTTACATTCTTTTCAGGACGATGTGGTATACCAGCTGTAAATACTGCAATACAAGGGTTTGTTCCCACTCCATAAAAGGTATTCTTATTAAGAGTAATAACCCCCTCTAAAGTATGATGTTTTAAAATGTTTTGTTTAGCTTCCTTTTCAAACTTAGTCTTCCCTGTAAAGGTGGACTGAGGCACGATAACAACAGTCTTAGCTCCTTCAACTAAAGAATTTAACAGATGTTCTGTAAAGTTAATTTCATACAATTCAGTATTAGTTTTCGAACCCATTGAATATGGCGGATTCATCATACCAACATTGCATTGTTTTAACTGAAGCTTACTAGGATTTTGACGTAGAAAGTCTTGGTTTTCAAGGTTACTTTTCCCATCACCCCGCAATATCATATTCGTCGTAGCAATTGTAAACATATAAGATTGCTCCTCGATCCCGAAGAGCTGATGTTTACGAATTTGCTCACGTTGATAATCACTTTCTGCTTTTGTTAACATATCATGCATAGCAGCTATTAGGAAACCTGCTGTACCGCAAGTCGGATCAAAAACCTTATCTGTCGGTTTTAAATCAACTAAATCACAAAATAGTTCTGTGATATGTTTTGGTGTTAAGACAATACCTAAGTTCTGACCGTCTCCTCCAGAGTAAGACATAAATTCCCCGTAGAAACGACCAAGATAATCTTCGGCAGAACTGTTATATCTTAAACTTTGATAAATACTCTTATAAAGAAATTCTGTAAAGTGTTTGATAGGTGTTTTGCCTAGATTAGCATTCTTTTCATTAATTTTTACATCGTCTCTGATGATGGCAAACTGACTAAGTAGTTTATCTTTTTTTACTTCGGGAGATACATTAGCACGCTGAAGATTAGACTTGATGGCAGTATATATCTTTTGAGCCGTCTGTTTTACAGTATCTCCAGTTAAACTTTCAAAGAGAAGTTTCATGCTCCGTTTCTCTCAATGCTAACAAAAATTCCTGAAACAATTAGTGGTTTATTCTTTTCCTCAATATTACCGTAATTTCTTAGATCATTATGTAAAGTTGCTGCATCTTTTTAAAAAATTTCAGCTGTTTCTTTTTTCAAAATTGGTTTCTTCTTGAAGAATCTCTTTTTACGTAATACTCATCAATATTATCTATTGAAAAAAAGAAATCAAAGTCTCAATGTCTGCAAGCTCAAAAATACTCACCACGTTCATTTACAAAAACAGGAGTAATGCGGTGTTTTTCATTACCACTAATCCCTACGGCAATAATTTTTATAACTAACCTTATCTGCTAAATGCTTAGCATAAAGACTGCTCCATTAACTGCATAGTCTGTATTTGATTTAATATCGTCAGCAATTAAGTCATCATCTGTATAATTGATATGTTTTGATAATCCAGGTTTATCCTCAATAATGATTAAGAAGTCTTTAACAATTCCAACGTATTCTGGGAAGCCTGAATTTCCAGTCCCTTTTTCGAAGCAGTCTTCAGTGCTTCATTAATCTCTTTAACATTACTTCCCTGCGCATCAAAAATTTTCACGGATTCCTGCTTCTTTCAAGAGTTCATGAACCCATAAATCAGTATTTACTTCTTTTTGCCATTATTCATCTCTTTTCATTACTAAATTTCCCACTCACTCCTCAGCAAGCCATATATCAGACCGTCACAGCGATTGCCTTGGGCATCTTTGCGGTCTCGGATGCGAGCTTCAAGGGTGAAACCAAGTTTCTCAGCGACTCGTTGACTTTGGACATTATAGCCAAAGCAGGTCAGCTCAATCTTGTGAAGACCCAAATCTTTAAAAGCCAGATCAATCAAAGCACGCGCTGCTTCTGGGACATAGCCTCGTCCCCAATAGTCTGGGTGCAAGGTATAGCCAATCTCCAGCACATCATCTTCATGGCGATGGTTGAAATCAACAGAACCAATGACTGTGTCGGTCCCTTTGACAACAATTCCATAGCCCGCTGGAAGATTTTCCTTTTGATTGCGCTCAGGAAGGATATGCTCCAGATAATAAATCTCATCTTCCAAGGTCTTGACGGGTTGAAATGCTGCTGGGTAGGGCGACCTCCGGCAAACTAGCGTAAGCATGGATATCCTCAGCATCAGCTACAGTACGGACTCGTAACACTAGCCGTTCTGTTTCTAATCGTTCTGGTAACTCAGCTCTTGTCATCCTTCTCCTCACTTTCTACAAAAATCGCCCCTGCCATATCTATGACAGGGACGAATGTGTTTATCCGCGGTACCACCCAATTTTCGGGCAGATGCCCGCAACTTTTCTCTTCTTGTTTCTCTTTTATTTCAATTTTTCATCTCATCAGCAACCAGTCTTGACACATTCGTGGACTTCTCAGCACCGCCACTTTCTGTAAAATGTGGGATTCAAAACACCTCTGATGAACTTATTCTATCACCTTTCCAGCGAAAAATCAATAATTTCTCTCCCCAAAAAGTCCGTCTGGCAGGTCGTGGAAGCCTTTGCCCGCCTGATAGTTGGCAAATTTCCCTAAAAGGAACTGGTAGGCATCTAGACGACTTTCATAGCGAATGGCCGCTTCCTTGGCCCGCTCGTCCTGGTCCGCCTCGTAGACCTGCCTGACTCTCCTTGAGGGCCATCTCGTTAATCATGACCTGGGTCTTGACCCAAGCTTCAAACTCCTGTAAAAATTCCTGTTCGTAACTCATTTTTCTCACTTTCTAACTGCAAATACCTAGTCCAAATCTCGGTAAAAATCACTGTCAATATCGCGGAAGGGCTGAATGTCCTGTACGTACTCCAGCACCCCCTGAAATTCACCAGCCTCATCCCGCACCGCTGCATAGGTCACATGAACAAACTTGCCACGTGATTCCGACTTGAACCACATCTCAAACTTGTCCCGCTCTCCCTCACGCAGAGCCTTGAAAATCCGCCGCACCTTGTCCAAAAACTTGGGCGGGTGACAGAGCTCGACATTGCGTCCTATCTGGGAAGGCGTCCGCTTGAAAATCATCTCGTCCGCTGGCACGCTGTCATTATAATACTGGAAAATATCGTCCTTATTGACAAAGGTAATCTCCATGGGCAGATGGTCCAAAATCAGATTGGCCTCCGCCACCGACAGATAGCCATGACCAAAAGGCTGTTGTGAGTCCCGATTAAAGGCTTGCTCCTTCTTTTCCTTAGGTTTAAAGGAAATGGTGACCTGACCATCCGGCATATCAATGACCTGCTCAAATCTACCATCACTAGTCTGCTCTCTGCTGGCTGGCGCTTCGCTTCCTTCATCAGCAGCATCCCTAGCTTCCTCCTCCGAGAATGAGTGCTGCACAGGAATCCATTTTTCCGTTGGCTTGATAATGGCATAGCCATAAGCATCGCTCTCCTCAGCAATCTTGAGCCAATCATCCTGCGTAAAGGACTCAAGGAGAATCATGAGAAGGATGGACTCTTCCTTGAAAATCATAGCTTCAAACTCTGCAGCAAAAGTCTCAAACTTTTCCTTGACTTCTTGAATCGAAATATCAGGCAACTGCTCTGCAGCAATCTTAGCCTCTTGGAAAAGGTCACGAATCTGGTCGTCTACCCCCCACATGACCTTTGGCGGCGAATCGTGGCCGTAGCTCTCCATGATGGGAAACATGAGCTCTTCCTTGCGCTGATAGTGGATATCAAGCTGACCTACCAAACCCAGCTGACGCTGGAGTCCCTTGCGAATTTCTGGAAGAAGATCCTCATCTTCTGTGCTTTCATAGGTAGATAGGAGCCTGCGAACCCTCATAAGGGCAGCCCGCAAGGCTAGATTCTCCTGCTTGAAGACCTGAACAGGATGGCCTGGATGGTCGGTATCAGCCACCTCCACATTCTGAATGGCTCCTTTAAAGAGGTTGGCATGGACGTTACAGAGGGACATGACATCTTCGAAGGTCACTCCCGTATCTGAGTTCATTAGCTCATGCTCCATCAGGCTGATTTCAATAGCGGATACACCTGCAAAATGCTCGTTAAAAAGCTCCTGGACGGACTCTGCCGAAGCTCCGTTATGTAAATCCAGCAAGATAGACTTGAGGACTTCAATGCGTTCAGTAGCCATGCCTAAATCCCCACCACTTCATAGCCGTTTAATTCCAGAGTTTGCTTGATTTTATTCAGGTCAATGCCATTCATGCTGGCTCCTTTTTTGATCGAAACCACGCGCCCGACAGTATTTCGCATGACAGGATTGGCCAGAGGCGTAAAGCCTAACTCGACCAAAACATCCAAAACTTCAGGCTGCTTCTCAATCACTTCTGCCACCGGGATAGACAAATCAATCACATTATCCATAGCTGCTCCCTCATCATCATTTTTCTACAATTATACCATAAAAAAGCAATCAGACTCAAAGCAAAAAAGCGTGAGTATCTGCTCCCCTTACGCTTGTTCAAAAGAATGGAATAGCGAATTAAGAAAGACATGATGACAGACTTCTGCCTTCCATTATTGCCTCGAGCAACAATAAGAAAATATAAAGCAGATTGCTTCGTCTTTTTTCCCTTTTGTGATAAGCTAAGATTAGTGAATTGAGAGGGTTTTCGTATGTATATTGCAGACTTAATGGAAAAGAGTGAAGCGGGGCAGTTTATTGTCCTGTCTTATTTACAGCAGCATTCTACATCCAGTTTGAAGGACGTTATGTCTGAAACCGGCTTCTCGAAAGCAACCTTGACCAAGTACATTAGCCTGATTAACGACAAGGCTAGCGACCATCATGCTGCCCTATCCATCCAGCTTCAGGACGAAACACTCAGTCTATCCGTCGGACCTGATACCAAAGGTCGGGACATTCGCAGGCTCTTTTTGGGCAATGCTATCAAATACCAGATTTTAAACCACTTGCTCTATCATCAGCAGTTTTTAGCCCATCAATTAGCGCAAGAGCTGATGATCAGTGAAGCAACACTCGGCCGCCATATATCTGGTCTAAATCAGATTTTATCAGAGTTTGAGCTATCTATCCAAAACGGCCGCTTAAAAGGCCCTGAGCACCAGATCCGCTATTTTTATTTCTGCCTCTTTCGCAAGGTCTGGTCCAGCCAAAATTGGGAAAAAGAACTTCAAAAACCAGAAAGAAGACAGGAAGTTGTCGTTTTAGAAGAACTTTGCGGAGCCCAACTCTCTCAAGGGCAGCGATTGGACTTGGCTCTTTGGGCACATATCACCCAACAGCGCCTAAGAGTCAATGCCTGTCAATTTCAAATCATTGAGCAGAAAATGCAGGGCTATTTTGAGAATATCTTCTACCAGCGCTTGCATCGCCGGACAAATGATTTCTTTGCCGGTCAGCACATTACCCTGAGTCAGGAAGACGGGGAAATGATGATTTTCTTTTCATTTCTGCTTTCCCATCGGATTCTGCCTCTGCACACCATGGAGTATATACTGGGCTTTGGTGGTGAAATTGCCAGCCTGATTACGCAAATCATTCAAGAGATGAAGTCTCATGACTTGTTAGGTGACTACATTGAAGACCAAGTGACCTACGAACTCAGCCAGCTCTGCGCCCATGTCTTTCTTTTCAAAGGCTGTCTCTTGCAAGACAAATACAAGCATGACTTGGAATTGCGCCATCCTTACTTATGGAGCGAATACGATTATCGACAAGTGGCAGACACTATTTTTAGCAAACTGCCTATTTTCCAGCAGGGAACATCTCTGGATAAAAAGGTTTTGTGGGAATGGCTCCAGCTGATGGAGTACATTGCTGAAAACGACGGTCAAGTCATCAAGATAGGAATGGACTTGACAGATAGCTTTATCGTTGTTTCCAGGATGACTGCCATTTTAAAGGCGGTACTTAGAGTACAATCGCTTTATTACGATTGAATCCCTACGACCTTACTAGAAATTATGACCTCATCATCACCAACAATCCTATCCATCAAACCCAGCAGGTTCCTATCTATTATTTAAAAATGACTTGGATTTGGAAGATTTGGCTCAAATCCGTCACATGATATTTCATTAAGAAACTTGAGAAATCCAGGTTTCTTTGTGATTTTCACAATCTCCTCAATTTTTTTAAAAATTTAAAAAGTTGATAAAAAGAAAGCGTTTTTATTTTATATACTAGTTACTGTAGAGGAAACATCCTCAAGATTTTTACCAGGAGGACAGTTCATGTCACAAGAAAAATACATCATGGCTATCGACCAAGGAACTACTAGTTCCCGCGCCATCATCTTTAACAAAAAAGGAGAAAAAGTTAGCTCCAGTCAAAAAGAATTTACTCAGATTTTCCCTCAAGCTGGATGGGTTGAGCATAATGCCAATGAAATTTGGAACTCCGTGCAGTCCGTTATCGCCGGTGCCTTCATCGAAAGTGGGTAAAACCTAATCAAATCGAAGCTATCGGAATCACCAACCAGCGTGAAACAACTGTCGTCTGGGATAAGAATACTGGTCTTCCTATCTACAATGCTATCGTTTGGCAATCTCGCCAGACTGCTCCTCTGGCTGAACAACTGAAAAGCCAAGGCTATGTGGAAAAATTCCATGAAAAGACTGGTTTGATTATTGACGCTTACTTCTCTGCTACCAAGGTTCGCTGGATTTTAGATCATGTAGAGGGAGCGCAAGAAAGAGCTGAAAAGGACGAATTGCTCTTTGGTACTATAGATACCTGGCTGGTTTTGGAAATTAACTGACGGCGCGGCTCACGTGACCGACTACTCAAATGCAGCCCGTACCATGCTCTATAACATCAAGGATCTTAAATGGGATGATGAGATTTTGGAAATCCTTAACATTCCAAAGGCTATGCTTCCTGAAGTTCGCTCTAACTCAGAAATCTATGGTAAGACTGCTCCATTCCATTTCTACGGGGGAGAAGTTCCAATCTCTGGTATGGCTGGTGACCAGCAGGCAGCTCTCTTTGGACAGTTAGCTTTTGAGCCTGGCATGGTCAAGAATACTTACGGAACTGGTTCTTTCATCATCATGAACACTGGTGAAGAGATGCAGCTGTCTGAAAACAACCTCTTGACAACCATTGGCTATGGAATTAATGGCAAGGTTTACTATGCTTTAGAAGGTTCTATCTTCATTGCCGGAAGTGCTATTCAATGGCTGCAGAGACGGTCTTCGGATGGTTGAAAATTCACCAGAATCTGAAAAATATGCCCTTGATTCTCACAACAATGACGAAGTCTATGTCGTACCTGCCTTCACAGGTCTGGGCGCTCCGTATTGGGATCAAAATGCCCGCGGATCTGTCTTTGGTTTGACCCGCGGAACCAGCAAGGAAGACTTTATCAAGGCTACTCTGCAATCCATTGCGTACCAAGTACGCGACATCATCGATACCATGCAGGGTGGATGCCAAGACTGCTATTCAAGTCCTCAAAGTCGACGGCGGTGCTGCTATGAACAACTTCCTCATGCGGTTCCAGGCTGACATTTTGGGAATCGATATTGCCCGCGCTAAAAACTTAGAAACAACTGCTCTCGGTGCAGCCTTCTTAGCAGGACTGTCCGTAGGGCTACTGGAAAGACTTAGACGAACTCCGTACTCTCAATGAAACAGGAGAACTCTTTGAGCCGTCTATGAATGAATCCCGTAAGGAACAACTCTACAAAGGATGGAAAAAAGCCGTTAAGGCAACACAAGTCTTTGCAGAAATCGACGACTGATACTGATTCATATTTTTATAATCAAGTCAGTAGAAGCATGAAATGACTAAGTTAGAAAGTGTATAAATATGGAATTTTCAAAGAAAACACGTGGTGTCAATTAAAAAAATGCAGGAACGCACCTTGGACCTCCTGATTATTGGTGGTGGGATTACCGGAGCTGGTGTAGCCTTGCAGGCAGCAGCCAGTGGTCTTGATACTGGTTTGATTGAAATGCAGGATTTCGCAGAAGGAACATCCAGCCGTTCAACAAAAATTGGTTCACGGAGGTCTTCGTTACCTCAAAGCAATTTGACGTGGAAGTAGTCTCAGATACAGTTTCTGAGCGTGCGGTGGTTCAACAAATCGCCCACATATTCCAAAACCAGATCCAATGCTCTTTGCCAGTTTACGATGAGGATGGAGCGACATTTAGCCTCTTCCGTCTCAAAGTAGCCATGGACTTGTACGACCTTTTTGGCAGGGGTTAACAATACGCCAGCTGCTAACAAGGTCTTGAGCAAGGAAGAAGTCTTGGAACGCCAGCCAAACTTGAAGAAAGAAGGTTTGGTAGGAGGTGGGATTTATCTTGACTTCCGTAACAACGATGCGCGTCTCGTGATTGAAAACATCAAACGTGCCAACCAAGATGGTGCCCTCATTGCCAACCATGTTAAGGCAGAAGGCTTCCTCTTTGACGAAAGTGGTAAGATTACAGGTGTTGTAGCTCGTGATTTGTTGACAGACCAAGTCTTTGAAATCAAGGCTCGCCTAGTTATTAACACAACTGGACCTTGGAGCGATAAGGTACGTAATTTGTCCAATCAGGGAACACAATTCTCACAAATGCGCCCAACTAAGGGAGTTCACTTGGTAGTGGATTCAAGCAAGATCAAGGTTTCACAGCCGGTTTACTTTGACACAGGTTTGGGAGACGGGCGTATGGTCTTTGTTCTCCCACGTGAAAACAAGACTTACTTTGGTACAACGGATACAGACTACACAGGCGATTTGGAACATCCAAAAAGTGACTCAGGAAGATGTAGATTATCTACTTGGTATTGTCAACAACCGCTTCCCAGAAGTAAACATTACCATTGATGATATCGAAAGCAGCTGGGCTGGCCTACGTCCTCTGATTGCAGGAAACAGCGCTCTGACTACAACGGCGGAAACAATGGTACTATCAGCGACGAAAGCTTTAACGCTCTTATTGCGACTGTTGAAAGCTATTTAGCCAAAGAAAAATCCCGTGAGGATGTTGAAGCGGCTGTTACGCAACTCGAAAGCAGCACTTCTGAAAAACACTTGGATCCATCTGCTGTGTCACGCGGTTCCAGCTAGAACGTGATAACAATGGCCTTTTTGACCCTTGCTGGCGGTAAGATTACGGACTTCCGTAAGATGGCTGAGGGAGCCATGGAGCATGTCCTTGAAATCCTCAAAGCAGAATTCGACCGCAGCTTCAAGCTCATCAACTCGAAGACCTATCCTGTTTCAGGCGGAGAGCTCAATCCAGCAAATGTGGATTCCGAAATCGAAGCCTTTGCGCAACTCGGTGTATCACGTGGCTTAGACAGCAAAGAAGCCTTCTATCTTGCAAACCTATACGGCTCCAATGCTCCTAAAGTCTTTGCCCTCGCTCACAGCATCGAGCAAGCGCCAGGTCTTAGCTTAGCCGATACCTTGTCACTGCATTATGCTATGCGTAACGAATTAGCACTCAGCCCAGTCGACTTCCTACTTCGTCGGACAAACCACATGCTCTTTATGCGGGATGGTTTAGACGCTATTGTAGAGCCTGTTCTGGACGAAATGGGACGATTCTACGACTGGTCAGAAGCAGAAAAAGCATCTTATCGAAACGATGTTCAAGCTGCCCTTGCAAATAACGATTTAGAAGAATTAAAAAAATAGAAAATACGAGAAGAGGCGGTAGACCAAGAACTGTCTGCCACCCCTTCTTTTAAATGGAGTAATATAGATGATGAAAGAAATATTTGGCGAATTTTTAGGAACACTGCTCTTGCTCCTTCTGGGAAATGGTGTAGTTGCAGGTGTGGTTCTTCCCAAAACTAAGAGCCACAATTCAGGCTGGATTGTGATTACCATGGGATGGGGGATTGCTGTTGCCATCGCTGCTTTTGTATCTGGCAACCTTGGCCCAGCCCATCTGAATCCTGCCCTAACTATCGGAGTAGCTCTGAAAGGTGATTTGCCTTGGGCATCTGTTCTTCCTTACATCCTTGCTCAGTTTGCAGGTGCTATGGTCGGACAGTTCCTTGTCTTCCTACAGTTCAAACCTCACTATCTCGCTGAAGAAAATCCAGCTAACGTCTTGGGTACATTCAGCACAGGCCCAGCTATCAAAGATACCTTCTCTAACCTGATTAGTGAAATCCTTGGAACCTTTGTTCTTGTGCTGACTATCTTCGCTCTAGGACTTTATAAGCTACAAGCAGGCATTGGCACTTTTGCAGTCGGAACACTCATTGTCGGAATTGGTCTCTCACTTGGTGGAACAACTGGCTCTGCCCTCAATCCAGCTCGTGACTTAGGACCTCGCATCATGCACAGTCTTCTTCCCATTCCAAATAAAGGTGATGGTGATTGGAGCTATGCTTGGATTCCAGTTATCGGACCAATCATTGGTGCTGTCCTTGCAGTCCTAGTCTTTGGATTATTCTAATATAACTGATTGCCATTGGAGAACGCTTGACGAGTGTTCTCTTTTTTTGACTAATTGATTAGGCTAAGACTGAATCCCTATAAAACCATTGCAATTTTGATAAAAGAAAAGGCTTAGCTCTGTATTACAAGAAAACTAAGTCCTTTTTAGAATGATTTTGTCAGCTCTTGCGAGCTGCTTACGATTAACTCGAACGAGAAGCTATCTCGCTTGGATAATTTCACCACTGCCTCGGTCCGAGCAGTATGCGGAAACATATCAACCGACTGGATGTAGTGGACATCGTAGACCTGACAAAGCTTGACCAGATCCCGAGCCAGAGTTGAGACATTGCAGGAAACGTAGACCATCTTTTCAGGTGCATAACGGACAATCGTCTCCAGCAGTTTATCGTCCAGACCAGTTCGCGGTGGGTCAACAATCAAGGCATCCGCCCGATAACCTTCAGCGTACCAACGAGGAATAATCTCCTCTGCCGTTCCAGCTTCGTAGAGTGTATTGTCAAAGCCCATCTTTTTTGCATTGCGCTTGGCGTCTTCAATGGCCTCAGGGATGATGTCCATGCCACGCAGAGACTTAACCCTTTTAGCAAAGGCAAAGCCGATAGTCCCCACTCCGCAATAGGCATCAATCAAATGATCTTCTTTCGTCACATCCAGCGCCTTAACCGCCTCTCCGTATAGCACCTCTGTCTGCTCAGGATTGAGCTGATAGAAAGCTCGAGGCGATAGGGAGAACTCATAGTCCAGCACTCCTTCTTGGATGGCCTTCTCGCCCCAGATAATCTCTGTCTTATCCCCGTAAATCTCACTGGACTTGCTCCTATGATAATTGACCGCCACTGTCTCCAACTCTGGAAATTCAGCCACCAGGTCTTGAACAACTGGAGAAAAGTCTAACTTACGCCCCGTCACAAAAATCATCTGCACTTGACCTGTCTTTCTGGCCCTGCGAATCATAACGGTACGTACTCCAGCAGTCTTCCTCTCATCATAAATAGGCAGCCTATACTTACTTAAAAGCCGAGCTACCTTATTTATGATCTTTTTCGTTACCTTGTCCTGAACCAGACAGTTTTTCAGCGAGACCAGATAGTGGGAATTCTGGGCATAGAGCCCAGCCTTGACCTCATCCTTGAACTTCCGAGTCTGAAACTGCAGCTTAGCCCGATAATAGAGCGGCTCCTGCATACCAATGGTCGGACGAATCTCGTAGTTTTCGTAACCAGCTGGCGCAAATTTTTTCAAGGCCTGACGCAGCAAATCTTCCTTAAACTCTAACTGCTTGTCATAGTGGAGGTGCATGATTTGACAGCCCCCGCAGCTATCATAAATCTCACAAGGTGCTTCCACCCGAAATTTCGACCGCTTGTTGATGGTCAAGAGCTTGGCCTCGATAAAATTACGCTGAACCTTGGTCACCTGACAGTAGACTTCCTCGCCTTTCAAAGCCCCCGGTACAAAGACCAGCGTTTTCTTATAAAATCCAATCCCTTCACCATTAATCCCCATTTTCTTAATTTTCAAAGGGATTCTTTGCTTCACTTTCACATTCATGCTTCTATTATACCACGCTGCCTCGCATTAGTTGAGAATATGTTACAATAAAAGTATGAAAGCAGAAAAAATATCCCTTCCACTAGCCCAGTTGCCTGAGCAAATACGAACTTATCTAGAGGGAGCCAATTTTTACGACAGCTCCTCACATTCCGGAGCCTGCGTTTTCTATGCAGATACGGGCTATTATTTAAAAATCGATCAAAAAGGCCAGTTAGCCCAAGAAGCCACACTTGCCAAATGGTTTGAAGAGCAAGGACTCGGTGTACCTGTCGTTCACTACCTGATATCAGATAAAGACTACCTGCTGACTAAAGAAGCCGAGGGCAAGGACGCCCTCGCCTTTCTCCAACAGCCAGAAGAACTTTGCCAAACGATGGCTGCCGCGCTCAGAAAACTTCATAGCATCCAACCCCAGCATTTCCCAATCCAGCATCGCCTCCAACACTATAAAGAGCAAGCAGAGGAAAATTATCGGAAAGGCGGCTTTTATCAAAAAGCCTTGCTGCCTCAATTTCACATCTCAAGTCGTGAGGAAGCCTACCAGCTTATCCAAGAGCAGGGACACTTACTGACGGTGAACGCCTTGATCCACGGAGATGCCTGCTTGCCTAATTTCATTCTGAAAGACGTAGCAACCTTCTCCTGCTTTATTGACGTTGGTCTCGCTGGCCTTAGCGATCGCCACATTGATCTTTATTGGGCGATCTGGTCTCTTACTTATAATTTATCTAACCCTCAATATGCAGAGCTCTTTCTTGACTACTATGGCCGGAAGGATGTTGATACAGACAAACTGCGCTTGATAGCTGCCTTTGAAGCATTTGACTAAAAGAAAGGATTCTACCAAAATCTCTTATGAAAATCACAAAAATCGAAAAGAAAAAAAGACTCTACCTCTTGGAGTTGGATGACAGTGAAAAGCTCTATATCACAGAAGACACCATCGTTCGCTTCATGCTGTCTAAAGGGATGGAAATCACAGAGCAGGAGTTATCAGAAATTCAAGACTATGCCCAATTCTCCTACGGCAAAAATCTAGCCCTCTACCATCTCTCCTTCAAGCAAAGAACTGCTAAGGAAGTCAAAGACTACTTAACCCAGCACGATATCCAACCAGAAACCATCAGCCAGGTCTTGGACAATCTAAAAAAGGATAATTGGATTAATGATAAAAGATATGCTAATTCTTTTATCCAATCTAACTTTCTCACCGGTGACAAAGGCGCTTTTTGTTCTCAAAACAAAAAACTCAGTCAAAAGGGATCTCAAGTACTATCATAGAAGAAGAATTGGGCCGGTTTGATTTCACTGAACTAACAGATAAGGTTGCCCAAAAACTGCTCAAAAAACACCAAGGAAAACTGCCCAGCAAGGCTTTACAAGATAAAATACTTCAATCCTTGATAAACAAAGGTTTTTCCTATAGCCAAGCCAAAACCGCCTACCAGCATTTGGAAATCGAAGAAGACCAAGAAAACCAGCAAGAGTTGCTCTATAAAGAGCTAGACAAGCAATACCGCAAGTACTCAAAAAGTACGACGGCTATGACTTAAAACAGCGTCTGACCCAAGCTCTAGCTCGCAAAGGCTATGATTTCTCCGACATCGCCAGCGCTCTGAGAGAATATCTTTAAGATTTTCTATGAAAACTTATGCATTTCTATGAAAATATGTTACAATAAAGAAGATAAACTTATAAATTGTAGAAAGTTGGTAAGTTATGAAACTTCCAAAAGAAGGCGACTTTATTACAATTCAAAGTTATAAGCATGATGGGAATCTTCACCGCACCTGGCGAGATACCATGGTACTAAAGACAACAGAAAACGCCATTATTGGCGTTAATGACCACACACTGGTAACAGAAAGTGATGGCCGACGTTGGGTAACACGTGAACCAGCCATTGTCTATTTTCATAAAAAATACTGGTTTAATATCATTGCCATGATTCGAGACAATGGAACTTCATACTACTGCAACCTAGCCAGCCCTTACTATCTGGATAATGAAGCTCTAAAATACATTGACTATGATTTAGACGTCAAAGTCTTTGCTGATGGTGAAAAACGCCTGTTGGATGTAGAAGAATATGAACGCCACAAAAAGCAGATGCACTATTCTGATGATTTGGATTTCATTCTCAAAGAAAATGTCAAAATCCTAGTTGATTGGATTAACAACGGAAGAGGTCCATTTTCAGATGCTTATGTCAATATTTGGTACAAACGTTATGTTGAACTAAAGAATCGATAAAGTTGTCAAAGAGCGCAAGCTCTTTTTCTTTTGTCTAATTCGGTCTCACCAGAGGTCAAATTCTTGCAATCTCAAGCATTTTCGGGTATCATATAAGAAAATCCAGACTGTAAGAAAGGAGTCTCCCATGGCATTTACAAATACTCTCGGCCGATATGCCAGCTTTGGCATCATGACGAGCCTCCCTGAAGAAATTGTCGATTCATTCTGGTACATCATTGATAACAATCTCAAAGGGGTCTTTGAACTTCGCCCAGTCCTCAAATTCGAAATCATCAACCACCAAGGAAGAGTATCTCTACGATTCTCACAAAAGAACTTCAACACTATTATTTCATTTGATTTAAACTATCAATTTGACCCTTTCTTTCCTAGAAAAGTCTACATCGTTGATAACAAGGGCAAAGAAACCATTATGTTATCTGACGAATACTCTTTGATGTAGTAAATCATACTCAACACATATAAAAAACCTCTGAAGGCAACTATTCACCGCTATCAGAGGTTTTTATCTTTAATATTACTCATCTCAAGTGGAAAGTACATTTGAGCAGCTTGATACAAACTAAACTTCTGGAACACTAGACTTTAAAATCAAACTAAACCTAGTTGAATAATCAAATCCTTTGCTTTCAAATAGGGATTATATAAAGAGACAAAACCAGTAGTTCTAAAAGATTGTATTACTTATTAAATCCAACAATAAGTAAGAAGTCTTAATAACAACATATATGTTAGCTAAGTCATAGATACTGGACACACTTTTTCTTAAAAGAAAAAGATAGATAAGTATATCTATCTTCAATGTTATCTAGTCGGGGAAGACAGGATTCGAACCTGCGACACCTTGGTCCCAAACCAAGTACTCTACCAAGCTGAGCTACTTCCCGAACTTAAGTTGTTACTTAATGCACCCTAGAGGAGTCGAACCTCTAACCGCCTGATTCGTAGTCAGGTACTCTATCCAGTTGAGCTAAGGGTGCTCACTATTCATATTATATTCATTATAGCAAAACTTAGAAAAAAATCAAACAATTAAATGCACCCTAGAGGAGTCGAACCTCTAACCGCCTGATTCGTAGTCAGGTACTCTATCCAGTTGAGCTAAGGGTGCTCATCTTCTTCTACTGCCTCTTACAAGTCTATGCCGAGGACCGGAATCGAACCGGTACGATCGTTACCAATCGCAGGATTTTAAGTCCTGTGCGTCTGCCAGTTCCGCCACCCCGGCCGCCTCAAGCGAACGACGGATTCGAACCCACGACCCTCACCTTGGCAAGGTGATGTTCTACCACTGAACTACGTTCGCATCCTATTCAAAAATGCCGGCTACATGACTTGAACACGCGACCCTCTGATTACAAATCAGATGCTCTACCAACTGAGCTAAGCCGGCTCATTATTATCTTATATGCGGGTTAAGGGACTTGAACCCCCACGCCCTAAAGCGCCAGATCCTAAATCTGGTGCGTCTGCCAATTCCGCCAAACCCGCTCTTATGACCCGTACTGGGCTCGAACCAGTGACCCTTTGATTAAAAGTCAAATGCTCTACCAACTGAGCTAACGAGTCTCTTACCTTTTATTGAAATCTTCTCGACTTCAACGGTCCCGACGGGAATCGAACCCGCGATCTTCGCCGTGACAGGGCGACGTGATAACCGCTACACTACGGGACCTATTCTTTTCAGAATATGGGAGTTAACGGGATCGAACCGCTGACCCTCTGCTTGTAAGGCAGATGCTCTCCCAGCTGAGCTAAACTCCCAAAGGGTGGAGTCTAGCTCAGCCAACGGTGAGAAACTTCGTTTCTCTCATCCGCCGATTGTAATTTCGATTTCCTCTCAATTACAACTAAGCTAAACTCCCTTCGCTAAGCGACTACCATATCTCACAGGGGGCAACCCCCAACTACTTCCGGCGTTCTAGGGCTTAACTGCTGTGTTCGGCATGGGTACAGGTGTATCTCCTAGGCTATCGTCACTTAACTATTGAATTAACTGCTCTGTCCTCTCAGACAAGCCTTGTCAACTCAAAATTGAATACAATATCAAATCTCACAAAGACTCAAACCATTCGCTGCACTCTGATGAATCTCTTATTCTAGGATAAGTCCTCGAGCGATTAGTATTAGTCCGCTCCATGTGTCACCACACTTCCACTTCTAACCTATCAACCTGATCTTCTCTCAGGGCTCTTACTAACTTGCGTTATGGGAAATCTCATCTTGAGGTGGGTTTCACACTTAGATGCTTTCAGCGTTTATCCCTTCCCTACATAGCTACCCAGCGATGCTCTTGGCAGAACAACTGGTACACCAGCGGTAAGTCCACTCTGGTCCTCTCGTACTAGGAGCAGATCCTCTCAAATTTCCTACGCCCGCGACGGATAGGGACCGAACTGTCTCACGACGTTCTGAACCCAGCTCGCGTGCCGCTTTAATGGGCGAACAGCCCAACCCTTGGGACCGACTACAGCCCCAGGATGCGACGAGCCGACATCGAGGTGCCAAACCTCCCCGTCGATGTGAACTCTTGGGGGAGATAAGCCTGTTATCCCCAGGGTAGCTTTTATCCGTTGAGCGATGGCCCTTCCATACGGAACCACCGGATCACTAAGCCCGACTTTCGTCCCTGCTCGAGTTGTAGCTCTCGCAGTCAAGCTCCCTTATACCTTTACACTCTGCGACTGATTTCCAACCAGTCTGAGGGAACCTTTGGGCGCCTCCGTTACCTTTTAGGAGGCGACCGCCCCAGTCAAACTGCCCGTCAGACACTGTCTCCGTAGATGATAAACCTACCGGGTTAGAGTGGCCATAACACAAGGGTAGTATCCCAACAACGCCTCCATCGAAACTGGCGTCCCGATTTCATAGGCTCCTACCTATCCTGTACATGTGGCACAGACACTCAATATCAAACTGCAGTAAAGCTCCATAGGGGTCTTTCCGTCCTGTCGCGGGTAACCTGCATCTTCACAGGTACTAAAATTTCACCGAGTCTCTCGTTGAGACAGTGCCCAAATCATTACGCCTTTCGTGCGGGTCGGAACTTACCCGACAAGGAATTTCGCTACCTTAGGACCGTTATAGTTACGGCCGCCGTTTACTGGGGCTTCAATTCATACCTTCGCGTTACCGCTAAGCACTCCTCTTAACCTTCCAGCACCGGGCAGGCGTCACCCCTATACATCATCTTACGATTTAGCAGAGGCTGTGTTTTTGATAAACAGTTGGCTGGGCCTATTCACTGCGGCTGACAAAAAGTCAGCACCCCTTCTCCCGAAGTTACGGGGTCATTTTGCCGAGTTCCTTAACGAGAGTTCTCTCGCTCACCTGAGGGCTACTCGCCTCGACTACCTGTGTCGGTTTGCGGTACGGGTAGAGTATGATACAACGCTAGAAAGCTTTTTCTTGGCAGTGTGACATCACTCACTCGCTACTAAAACTTCGCTCCCCATCACAGCTCAACGTTAGAGGTATAAGCATTTGACTCATACCACGCCTCACTGCTTAGACGTACATCCATTCGTACGCACGAGTTAGCCTACTGCGTCCCTCCATCACTTCATACTCTAGTACAGGAATCTCAACCTGTTGGCCATCGGATACACCTTTCGGTCTCTCCTTGGGTCCCGACTAACCCAGGGCGGACGAGGCCTTCCCCTGAAACCTTAGTCTTACGGTGGACAGGATTCTCACCTGTCTTGCGCTACTCATACCGGCATTCTCACTTCTATGCGTTCCAGCGCTCCTCATGTACACCTTCTCCACATAGAACGCTCTCCCTACCATACCTATAAAAAGGTATCCACAGCTTCGGTAAATTGTTTTAGCCCCGGTACATTTTCGGCGCAGGGTCACTCGACTAGTGAGCTATTACGCACTCTTTGAATGAATAGCTGCTTCTAAGCTAACATCCTAGTTGTCTGTGCAACCCCACATCCTTTTCCACTTAACAATTATTTTGGGACCTTAGCTGGTGGTCTGGGCTGTTTCCCTTTCGACTACGGATCTTAGCACTCGCAGTCTGACTGCCGACCATAATTCATTGGCATTCGGAGTTTATCTGAGATTGGTAATCCGGGATGGACCCCTCACCCAAACAGTGCTCTACCTCCAAGAATCTTGATGTCGACGCTAGCCCTAAAGCTATTTCGGAGAGAACCAGCTATCTCCAAGTTCGTTTGGAATTTCTCCGCTACCCACAAGTCATCCAAGCACTTTTCAACGTGCCCTGGTTTCGGTCCTCCAGTGCGTTTTACCGCACCTTCAACCTGCTCATGGGTAGGTCACATGGTTTCGGGTCTGCATCATGATACTAAAGCGCCCTATTCAGACTCGGTTTCCCTACGGCTCCCGTCTCTTCAACAACCTCGCATCATAACGTAACTCGCCGGTTCATTCTACAAAAGGCACGCTCTCACCCATTAACGGGCTCGAACTTGTTGTAGGCACACGGTTTCAGGTTCTATTTCACTCCCCTCCCGGGGTGCTTTTCACCTTTCCCTCACGGTACTGGTTCACTATCGGTCACTAGGGAGTATTTAGGGTTGGGAGATGGTCCTCCCAGATTCCGACAGGGGATTTCACGTGTCCCGCCAGTACTCAGGATACTGCTAGGTACAGAATCTATTTAAAATACGAGGCTCTTACTCTCTTTGGCTGAGCTTTTCCCAAGTCATTCTTCTATAAATTCTGAGTCCACAGCGCAGTCCTACAACCCTGAAAGAGTAAACTCTTCGGTTTGCCCTCCTGCCTCTTCGCTCGCCGCTACTAAGGCAATCGCTTTTTGCTTTCTCTTCCTGCAGCTACTTAGATGTTTCAGTTCACTGCGTCTTCCTCCTCATTCCCTTAACAGAAATGGGTAACAGGCATCAACCTGTTGGGTTCCCCATTCGGACATCCCCGGATCGAAGCTTGCCTACAGCTCCCGAGGCATTTCGTCGTTTGTCACGTCCTTCATCGGCTCCTAGTGCCAAGGCATCCACCGTGCGCCCTTACTAACACCTTATTTTTGACCTTTCAGATCTTAAACTCATTAATATTCACAGCGTTTTCGGTTTATTTTCTTGTTACTATTTGATATCGGTATTCAATTTTTCAATGGACAAGTTCTTTATCTAGTCAAACTAGATAATGGAGCCTAGCGAGGATCGAACCGCTGACCTCCTGCGTGCAAAGCAGGCGCTCTCCCAGCTGAGCTATAAGGCCCCACCCTAGCCCTCTCAAAAACTAAACAAGACTCAAGTGCATTCCGTGTGTCCTACGGACTCCTTAGAAAGAGGTGATCCAGCCACACCTTCCGATACGGCTACCTTGTTGACTTCACCCCAATCATCTATCCCACCTTGGGCGGCTGGCTCCTTACGGTTACCTCACCGACTTCGGGTGTTACAAACTCTCGTGGTGTGACGGGCGGTGTGTACAAGGCCCGGGAACGTATTCACCGCGGCGTGCTGATCACGATTACTAGCGATTCCGACTTCATGTAGGCGAGTTGCAGCCTACAATCCGAACTGAGACTGGCTTTAAGAGATTAGCTTGCCGTCACCGGCTTGCGACTCGTTGTACCAGCCATTGTAGCACGTGTGTAGCCCAGGTCATAAGGGGCATGATGATTTGACGTCATCCCCACCTTCCTCCGGTTTATTACCGGCAGTCTCGCTAGAGTGCCCAACTGAATGATGGCAACTAACAATAGGGGTTGCGCTCGTTGCGGGACTTAACCCAACATCTCACGACACGAGCTGACGACAACCATGCACCACCTGTCACCTCTGTCCCGAAGGAAAACTCTATCTCTAGAGCGGTCAGAGGGATGTCAAGACCTGGTAAGGTTCTTCGCGTTGCTTCGAATTAAACCACATGCTCCACCGCTTGTGCGGGCCCCCGTCAATTCCTTTGAGTTTCAACCTTGCGGTCGTACTCCCCAGGCGGAGTGCTTAATGCGTTAGCAGCGGCACTAAGCCCCGGAAAGGGCCTAACACCTAGCACTCATCGTTTACGGCGTGGACTACCAGGGTATCTAATCCTGTTTGCTCCCCACGCTTTCGAGCCTCAGCGTCAGTTACAGACCAGAGAGCCGCTTTCGCCACCGGTGTTCCTCCATATATCTACGCATTTCACCGCTACACATGGAATTCCACTCTCCCCTTCTGCACTCAAGTTAAACAGTTTCCAAAGCGTACTATGGTTAAGCCACAGCCTTTAACTTCAGACTTATCTAACCGCCTGCGCTCGCTTTACGCCCAATAAATCCGGACAACGCTCGGGACCTACGTATTACCGCGGCTGCTGGCACGTAGTTAGCCGTCCCTTTCTGGTAAGATACCGTCACAGTGTGAACTTTCCACTCTCACACCCGTTCTTCTCTTACAACAGAGCTTTACGATCCGAAAACCTTCTTCACTCACGCGGCGTTGCTCGGTCAGGGGTTCCCCCATTGCCGAAGATTCCCTACCGCTGCCTCCCGTAGGAGTCTGGGCCGTGTCTCAGTCCCAGTGTGGCCGATCACCCTCTCAGGTCGGCTATGTATCGTCGCCTTGGTGAGCCGTTACCTCACCAACTAGCTAATACAACGCAGGTCCATCTGGTAGTGGTGCAATTGCACCTTTCAATTAATTATCATGCAATAATCAATTTTATGCGGTATTAGCTATCGTTTCCAATAGTTATCCCCCGCTACCAGGCAGGTTACCTCGCGTTACTCACCCGTTCGCAACTCATCCAAGAAGAGCAAGCTCCTCTCTTCAGCGTTCTACTTGCATGTGATTAGGCACGCCGCCAGCGTTCGTCCTGAGCCAGGATCAAACTCTCATTAAAAAGTTTGAGTTCGCACTCATTACTGTCCACTGACAGATTTATTTTCGTTTTTGACAGGTTACATATCTCATGTCACCCTGCACTTGAGTTCGTCTTGTTCAGTTTTCAAAGGGCTTTGTCTTTCGCGACAACTATATTAGTATATCTATACCTACTACCTGTCAATACCTTTTTCCAATTTTTAAATTTTTGAAGTTCATTTTTGAACCTAAAAATATGTTTTATTGTCTAGTGCATAGGGTGCTTGTTCTTTGTCACCTGAGTGTATGACTTTCTATAAGCTAAAAAGGTTGAGAAACTTGCTCTCAACCCTCTTTTCTTATTTATTTGACTTCTAATAGACCAATATCTCCATCCTCACGACGATATATTACATTCGTGCTGCTGTCCTCTGCATCGGAATAGATAAAGAAATCATGTCCCAATAAATCCATCTGCAGAATCGCTTCTTCCAAGTCCATTGGCTTCAAATCTATGTGTTTTGAACGGACAACTTTTGATGGGACTTCTTCTGCTTCTTCAGCAAAGGAATCTGTGAAAAGCTGACTTGTAGCAACCTTATTGCGATTCTTTCTTTCAATCTTGGTCTTATTTTTGCGGATTTGGCGCTCAATCTTATCTGTGACCAACAATTGATCCATACATGTCCTGAGAGATATCTTCTGCACGAAGAGTGATGGAGCCCAGCGGAATTGTCACTTCCACTTTCGCAGTCTTTTCACGGTAAACCTTGAGGTTCACACGCGCATCAAGTTCTTGCTCTGCTTGGAAATACTTCTCAATCTTCTCAAGTTTAGAAACTACGTAGTCACGGAGAGCATCTGTTACTTCTAGGTTTTCACCACGGATACTATATTTAAGCATATAAGTACCTTCTTTCTAAACATAAATGTTTTATTTATAATATCATATAACGCTCGTTCCTTTTTGCAAATTTTTCTTATCTTGCGATTGAAAATGTCAAAATTTCTTTTCACTCCTGCTTCCAGCAAAATTTGCTTGGCTAATTGCAAGGTTTTTCCAGTCGTATAGATATCATCAACCAGCAAAATTTTTGTCTGGCAAACTCAACTCCTTTCCTAATTTCAAAAGCTTGCTGCGTCAGCAGACGCTCCTCGTGTCTTGCTCGACTGTGCTAAAGTGTCTTTTTCTCTAATATATTTCTATATGACAAGTTTCCAGCATCTAAAATCCCTGCACTTGATTAAAACCTCGCTTGAAATTTTCGTTACTCACTGGAATCGGAACAATGGTATGCTCTCTATACATTTTGACTGCTTTTTTAGTTGCTTTTGCAAATACAAAACGCAATGCATAGTCTCCCTGAAACTTGTATTGACTGAAATATTCCTTCATTGCTTCATTATAGGTAAATAGTGACTGATGCTGGACTAGATTCCCCTCTTCCTCCCACTTTTTACAATCTGTACATAAATCTGATTGCCCGTCGCGAAAACAGCGAGGACAATGTTCTTCAGGTATGCCTTCAAATTTTTGATAGCAAGTTGAGCAGCAGCTTGGTCCTTCTTTTTAATAGAAAAAAGCCGTAAAAACTACCTTTCTCATAATTTGCTCCTCACATAAAAAGACCTCTGTCATGTAATCCCGCCTCCTTATTCATATCCCTCATTTCTCAGATCGCTCTTTTTCCACCTTGAGGGTAGTCCCATCATGATAGCAACTGTCCCGTCGGTCTATCCATACTACGGCCAACTCGGCCTGAAATCTGAACCAGAGCACTACGACTGAATAGGCGATGATTGGCTTCCAAGACAAAGACATCTACGCCAGGAAAAGTCACCCCACGCTCTAAGATAGTCGTTGTCACCAAAATAGTGATCTCCTTGCGACGAAACTGCTCGACAATCTCTGAGCGATTTTCTGTTGTGGAGGCGACAAAAAGCTAGCTTTTCATCCGGCAGAGCAATCTACAGAGCCTGAGCAAAAATCCTCTCTCTTTGAATTTCTGCAGCAAATATCAAGAGAGGAAATTGAGTCTCCTCTGTTTTTGTATATATTTTTAAAAAAGCTTAGGTGCTATTTTCTTCTTCTGAAGATATTTTTGAAAAATCAGATAACCAAACTTTTCTGAGGGATAGTCAAGGGATTACCATGAAATCTTCTGGGAAGACTCAGGCGTTTCAGCTCACCTTTTTGAACCCTTTTATCCAGTTCATCCGTGGAAGTAGCTGTCAGAAAAATAGTTGTAGCATCCTCTTTAACTGAACGCTCTACAGCGTGATACAGCATGGGATTATCCACATAAGGAAAGGCGTCTACCTCATCCACAATCAGCAAATCAAAAGCTTGATAAAATTTTAAGAGCTGGTGAGTGGTAGCAATCACCAAGGGACTGCGAAAATAAGCTTCTGACTCCCCATGCAGAAGGTATGTTCACAAGAAAAATCTTCTTTAAAGGCGCCGATAAAGCTCTAAAGCAAACATCAATCCGCGGACTGGCCAAGCAAACAGAACCACCTCTATCAATAACTCTTGCAACACTTGGTAAATCATTTCTGTTTTTCCAGCGCCAGTAACAGCATGCACTAGCGTATTCTGCCTTTTCTCTAGCGCATCAAGTAAGCCTTTGGAGATTTTCCCCTGAAACTCTGTCAGTTGCCCCTGCCATTTAAGCACCTGATTTTTAGGAAAATCCTCTTGAGGAAAATAGTAGAGTTGTTGGTCACTCCGTACCCGACCCAAGATTAAGCATTCTCTACAATAATAAGCTCAACCGCCAGTTGGTTTCTCGTTCAATCAAGCTGTTGCAGCGTCCGCAGCGCGGAGCTTGCCTTTTTCTTCTCGGATGCTAGGAATTTCTTTTTGCTTTTTGCTCGCAAGCTAGACTCTAACTGATTTTCTGTAAATATCACGTCCTCAAACAATCTTGTAACTCTAACATACTTATATATTCGTAATTTTTGGCAAAAATTCATCTGTAAAAATATAGTTATGGAATTTAAGACAATTAAGGAAGATGGCATGGTTCAAGAGGAAATTAAAAATCCCGCTTTATCTGCCATGTAAAACAGAGTTTACTCCGAGGAAGAGGCTCGCTTTTATCGCTGCTATAAAAAGAACATGCAAGGCTACCCATAACTGCTCTGCTTTTATCATTGGAGAGTGATATTAAGCGAACCAGCGATGATGGAGAGCCAACGGAACAACGGAGTTCCTATGCTGGGAGTTCTAGAAAAGCATGAATTAGTCAATCTTTTGCGTTGTGGTTACTCGCTATTTTGGCGGTATTAAACTAGGAGCCGGCGGTCTGATTCGAGCTTATGCCGGCAGTGTTGCTTTGGCTATTAAGGAGATTGGACTGGTTGAAATAAAAGAACAAGCTGGCCTACGCCTAAAACATCTTACAGCCAATATCAGGATGTTGCGAATTTTTCTCAAGGCAGAAAATCTTGCTGAATACGATACTGAATTTACAGATACCGTCTCCACTCTTCTTTTCGTTGACAAAGGTGAAAGAGAACTGCTCAAAGATAAACTGACTGAGTTTTTTAAGGGCAAATTGGAGATGATAGATCAAGGACTGCGCCAAGTAGAAGTCTCTTGACGTTTTGACATAAAAGAAAAGCTATGGCTCTACAGCTTTTTATATTTACAAAGCGCTTGTTTCATTTTATACTAATTCTATTAAATTATATTGAGGTATGTATTCTATGTCACATGTTTATCAAAACATTACAGAACTAATTGGAAAGACCCCATTGTCAAATTGAGACAACTTGGTTCCAGAAGGAGCTGCTGAGGTTTATGTGAAGTTAGAGGCTTTCAATCCGGCTACTTCTGTCAAAGACCGGATTGCTCTCCAGCATGATTGAGGCGGCTGAACGCGATGGCCTTATTAATCCTGGCGATACTATCGTTGAAGCAACCAGCGGAAATACTGGTATTGGCCTTTCATGGGTTGGAGCAGCCAAAGGCTACAAGGTTATCATTGTTATGCCAGAGACCATGAGTGTGGAGCGCCGCAAAATTATCCAAGCTTATGGTGCTGAATTAGTCTTGACTCAGCGAATGCGAAGGAATGAAGAGTCTATGTGCAAAAGCACAAGAAATCGCACAAGAACAGAAATGGCTGGCTGCCACTGCAGTTTAACAATCCGGCTAATCCAGAGGTTCACGAACGAACAACAGGAGCAGAAATCATTGCTGCTTTCGGTGAAACTGGACTGGATGCCTTGTAGGCGAGTGTCGGAACTGTGGAACTATTTCTGGTGTATCTCACGCTCTTAAAGTTAATCCGGATATCCAAATTACGCAGTTGAAGCGAGACGAATCTGCTATCCTTTCTGGTGAGAAAGCCAGGTCCTCACAAAAATCAGGACTTTCGGCTGGATTCATTCCGAGAACTTTAGATACAGCTGCCTATGATGGTATTGTCCGTGTGACTTCTGATCAAGCACTGGAGTTCGGACGCTATATTGGCGGCCAAGAGGCTTCTTAGTAGGAATTTCATCTGCTGCTGCTATTTTTCGCAGCTATTGAAGTAACGAAAAACTAGGAGCTGGCAAGAAAGTCCTTGCTCTGGCACCTGATAACGCAGAACGCTACCTGTCTACTGCCCTCTATGAATTTGATGCTTAGTATTTTTGAAAAACATGTCCATTTCAACTGAGTACTCGGCTATGAATTGAATAGCAATTCTATCTAGCAAAAATATCCTGTTCTCTTATGGAACAGGATATTTTTAAACTTTCTTTTAAGAATTTTTGCCTCTTTGATCCAGATAGGCAGCTGTCTGCCTAAAGGCTCAAAACCAATTTTACAGCGGTCGTTTGAAAAGCGGTGGCGTCTGAGAAGTCAGTGCTTTTTCTTCTTCAAGGTCGCATGGACAGACTGGACTGCCAGAAAATTCATCACCAGTCCACAACCTGTACCAAGACTTGCTGGCCAATCTTTTACGCTATCATGGATATTTTCAATATACGCGGACGAATTTCTGAGATATGAATCAGACCAATCGTTCCGTTTTCTAATTCAACAAAAGCTCCATAAGGCTGAATCCCAGTGATTTTGCCTTTTAATTTATCACCGATTTTCATCAGTCTTCTACCTCAATCGCCTCAATCTAACATCTTCCACGAGCTTGTCCATCGCACCCGTCTCAACAGCTGCAATCTTGGCCAAAAACTTGGTGGGATGCTTCATCAGCCAACTGACCAAAAGACAGTATGGCGCCGGTCCAATGCGGTGTTCCTCCTGGCTGGCATAGACTTCAGCGATAGCTTCAGGCCAGCCGCCGCGGCTCAATTCCTTAGCTGAATAAGGAAGATTTTTATTTTGAACAATGAAAAATTGACTGCCGTTAGTATTTGGCCCAGCATTTGCCATGGAAAGAGCCCCACGAATCATGTAAGCTCAGGTGAAAACTCATCTTCAAATTTCTCACCATAGATAGACGACCGCCCAGTACCGGTACCAGTGGGATCATACCCTGAATCATAAAGTCCTGACAATGCGGTGAAAATCACACCATCACTTAATAACCATCTTTAGCAAGGGCAATAAAGTTGGCTACTGTTTTTGGTGCCTGTTCTGGAAACAACTGAACTTTCAAGTCACCATGATTAGTCTTGATAGTCGCTTTTGGACCTTCTGCTGCTGCAAGTTCTACTTGTGGAAAATGTAATTCTTTTTCTACCATACTAACTCCTCTAAAGCGGCAAAAATACCGTCTTCTTCTACCGTTTTTGTAATATAATCTGCTCTTTTTCGCAGTTCTTCATGGGAAATGCCCTTGGCAATGCCAATTCCTGTAGTCAAACAATTCCAGATCATTGAGTCCGTCGCCAAAAACCATGACATTTTTCAGGTTTTAAGGCCAGATGCTCGACAACCTTGGAAACTCCGGCTGCCTTGGAACCTTCTGTCGGTACCACGTCTGACGAATGAGGATGCCAGCGAACCAAACGCAGGTGTTCTGCTAATGTATCCGGCAGCTGCAGGCTATCTCCTCATCTTCAAAGGTCCAAAAGCTGATAAATATCCTTGTCTAAATGAAAATCTGGATCAACAGGCAAATCTGGATAAACCTACATCAATGGCCTCTGAAATCAGAGAATGTCGATTGAACAAAGGCTGCTCCATGGCTGCCGACCAAACCATAGTCAATCCCTTCCTCTGAGCCCAAGCAATATAGGAAGTCACTCGTTCGGCTGGGATAACCGTCTGAGAAATCACCTTCCTTGCTGCCTTCGACATAGAGCTCCGTTCAAGGTAACGAAAAAGTCTGGCTGCAAAAGCCTACTCGAATTTCGGCACGACACCAAACATTTCCTCGACCAGAAGCAATACCCGTCAAAATCCCTTTGTCCTTCAACTGCTTGAAAAACTGTCTGGATAGATCCGGAATAAAACCTGTATCCTATGACCGAAGAGGTATCATCTATATCGAGACAATTTTATCTTTTTGTGCCTATATTTTAATTTCGCGTCCATATCTCCCTTGTCCAATCTTAATCTTTTTCTATTATACCATTAAAAAGTCTTCTTGTGGGACAAGATGGTGCTAAGCATAAACAACTGTCCCTGAGTGCGGTCGCTCACCTCCATCTGGACAAGATATTGGGAGACATGAGTCTTGACGTTTTGAGGGAAATGAAGAGTTCATCCGCAATCCGTTGATTCTCATATCCCTTGGCTAAAAGTCCTAAAATATCACGCTCACGAGCTGTCAAATCTTCATGGAGCTCGATATGGTTACGATGATATTCCACTTTTTTGCTGACCTCTGTTTCAATGGCAAATTCTCCCTTGGCCACTTTTTTGACGGCACGAAAATTTCTTCAACGCTGGAAGTCTTAAGCATGTATCCACGAGCGCCTGCATCAGAACAGGATAAATTTTTCATTATCCAGATAAAGAAGTCAAAATCAAAATTTTTGCTTCCGCCACTCTTTTAAAATAGCTAGTGTCGCTTCGATACCATTCATTTCAGGCATGACGATATCCATGATAATCACATCTGGACGATCTGCCAAAGCCTTCTCCACACCTTCTTTGCCATTGACTGCTTCAGATACTTCTGCTATATCATCTTGCAGTTCAAGTAACTTTTCAATCCCAATCTGACCATCTGGTGGTCATCCACCTAACAATATCTTCATGATCTTCTCCTTCTAGTAAAAATTATCGTGATTTCAACAGAAGAAAGACCTTTTCTGGGGGCTGTCAAAAGCTTAAAAAGTACGCCATATCCCGAACACGGTCTTCCATATTTTTCAAGCCAGTAGCTGAGGTTCATCTTGAGCCAGCGGATCGAAAACCGACGCATTATCAGATACACCCTGGATTTTAAGCTCATTAGGTGCCTGATAGAGGGTAAAATATCCAGCCGACTGGCTTGGGCATGCAACAGTGTGTTGTTGATAATTTCCTGCATAATTCGGAAGACATGCTCCTCCATCTGTTTGGGTAGATGCTCAACCTGATGATTGAAATGAACATCAATGTCCTTTTATCAGTCAGCTCCTTGATAATCACATCCATGCCTTCTACCAGAGTCTTATTTTCCAACTCTGTAGGTCGTAGGTGGAGCAGAAGAATCCGCAAATCCTTCTGGGCTGTGTCCAGAATATCGGCAATCCCCTTGAGCTGTTTTTGCAGTTTTTCTCCATCAAGCCGTTCTACATTTCCAGCCACTCCTGACAGAATCATATTGGCTGCAAATAATTCCTGACTGACAGTATCGTGCAAGTCACGCGCAATCCGCCGCCGTTCTTTTTCGATAATTTTCTCTTCCGTCTGCAGGGTTTGGTTTTCAGACTTTTGGAGATTTTCTGTCAGACGGTGCAGTCTTCTCTCGAGCTGATGCAGAGAGCTATCCAACTCGGGTTGGTCTGTCGGCTCCAGTCTCCGTCCATCCAGCAAATGCCGAAGATTTTTTTGCACATGGGCTACCGACAGATATTGTATCAAGCGGGCCGCAATCACAATCAGAATGGTCAGTGATAAACCGATAATCACAACAGAAAACAAAAGACTGCAACAGCTCATCAGTAAAAGAGCTCCTGCCAGTGAAATCAAAAATATTGAAAATATAATGGAAGATGATAAATAAGACAAAGAAAGTATAGAGGAGAATGAGAAAATAATTAGATTTCTTCACTTTCGACCAACCTCCATTTCCTAGGAAGCTGACGAGGACAATCTTCACTGTCTTATTGGCCCGTTTATAGTCTGGTGTCGTCAGCGAAATGGTTTCATTGCGCAGCTTGCGGGATGGATGATAGAAAATTCAGCTCCCGTAAAGAGTATTGATTTGCAGCTGAATTTCCACATCCAGCGGCACAATAATCTTGGTATCACCAAAAACCCTTTCGAATGACAATGACGTTATCATGGTTGACCAAAATCCACATCTTCAAATGAATGGTATCTTTCCAACAATGCGCAAAGATTGATGTCGTAGAAATTGACAGCTGTCCTTAGAAAATGCTGCAGATCCCCCAACCAGCGATTCTTTTCACTCTGAATTTCCACATCTTCTTCATAAACGAGATGGGTTTCTTGATTTTCCTTATAGATATAAGGGTAGGCCACAATCATCCCATAAACCAGCGCGAATAAAAGGGCAGCAATGACGTAGGGATTGAGCATGATAATGAAAAACAGCATAATCATGGAAGCGACCAGCAGAAAATTCCCTTTTTGCTTGCCGAAGTAATAATAGAGCAGCAGCAAAAAAAGGACCAAGATAATGACAACACGTGAAAAATCAGCTGCCAACATGGTAACCAATGCCATGGATAGTAAGACTGTTTCAACAAAGACAAATAATTGAACCTTCCACATAGCCTTTTCCTTTCTCTACCTTCCTATTTTAACAAAATTAGACCAAAAATCCTCCGTCCAAGGCATGAAATGGGGAAATTTGTCCAGCAAAAAGGAAAAAACCATCCGTTTTAAGCTGAAAAACTTAAAATGGATGGTTTATTTATCAACCATCAGATGAGCTGGAACTAGTTCCATGTCCGCTATCTTCAGACGATGAGCTGCTCTTTGAGCTGCTGCTAGAACGATAAGAGATGACGAGCTAGATGACGATGGTGTCGTTGCTTCTGTCACATAAAGAGTGATTTTTTCATTAGATTTGAGGTCAATTGTCTGACCTGCCGCTGGTGACTGGGAAGTTACCAAGTCTGCCTGAGTCGAAGTGACCGAACGGTCAACAACTCGCTCAATTCGAGAAGAAGAAATTCCCATTTGGATCAAGTAAGAACGAGCATTAGCGTGAGTGTACTGCATGCTGCCAAAGTCGGGCATGGATACACTGCAGTTGCTGCCCTTTGGCCATTGTCAACTGATCTTATGATTGAGAAGTCAAATCATAGGTCCAGACCAGCTGCCGGTGACTGGCGAATCACCTGACCTGGCTCGTACTCGTCCGATTCCTCCTCAACAATCTCAATCAATTTCTCAGAAACATTATAGTTTGTTTTCAAATTTTCAACTGCGGCTGATTTTGCTTGTCCGACATAATCTTCCATTACAAAGGTCTTGGGTCCCTTGGAGATAATCAGGTCGATCTTACTGCCTTCACGGCACTGACTATTGGCCTGTGGATCAGTTTTAATGACTTTGCCAGATTCGACATTGTCGCTGTATTCTTCCTTTTCGTCTCCGACAACCAGCTTCTTAGCTTCGATAGCGGAGCGAGCCTCTGCTACAGTCTGACCAGAAACATCTGGCACGCTGGTATGGACGGGCTGTTATAGAAGGACAACAAAAGCTGCCAAAACCAATAAGACTGAAGAAAGCACCTTGTAACGCGTTCTCAAACGACGTTTCTTTGGAACTTTCTTAACCGTATCAGCTGTCTCTCCCTTAACTTCATCCGATTCCGTTTTTAGCTGAGTTGACAACAGGTGGGTTGCTGGCTGCGGTACAGGTGGAATTTTTGGTAAGGTCTTGGTGTCTGCTTTTGCTACATCATCAAAGACTAATTTCTTTTCATTAGACGCTCATAAAGATAAGCTGCTGGACAAGTCAACAACATCTCTGCAACTGACTGATAACGATCCGTCAGTTTTTGGCCTGTCATAATGACCACATTTTCGAGGGCTTGAGGCACATTAGGATTTTCAGAAATGATGGATGGCGGCTTTTTGGAAATGCAGAAGGGCAATCGTAACAGCACTATCCCATCATGAGGATAGGACCTGTCAACATCTCATAAAAATAATCCCCATCGCATAAAATATCACTCTGAACCAGTTGCTTTAGAGCCACGCGCCTGCTCAGGTGATGAGATAATGAACTCGAGCCTAGCATTGGTTAGTCTGAGTCACGCTTGTCTCTGCAAAAGGCCACCGCAATCCCAAAAGTCTGTTACCTTAGCATTGCCATCTGGGGTCAAGAGGACATTTTGTGGTTTCAGGTCACGATGGACAATACCTCGTGTATGCGCCAAGCGCATTGCCAGCAAGATTTGTCCCATGATTCTGACTGCTTCTTCATTTGAAATCGGAGAATCTCTGTGATAGCGCTCGGTCAAGACCTACGTATTCCCTAGCCAGATACTGCTGGCCATCTTCTTCCCCAATACAGTAATCCGAACGTGTGCGGATGGTCCAATCAGCCATCGCCTTAGCTTCCCGCTGGAAACGCGCGACAGCGATAGGATCTGTCTGGTAATTGGTCCTGAGAACCTTTACCTCAACTTCCTCACCATCCAAAATCAAGTCCTTGGCCAAATAGACATCTGCCATGCCTCCGCGGCCAATCTGCTTGATGATTTTATATCGCCCGGCAAAGATTTTGCCGATTTGAATCATGCCTTATCCTCCTTGTCAAAGCGAACCAGAGCAACTGTGATGTTATCAGCCCTCCAGCATTGTTGGCAAAGCGAATTGAGGTTTCTGTTTTTCAGACGGAGCTGATGTCGCTGGTAAGCAATGTCCAAATTCACTATCTGAAATCATATTGGTCAGACCGTCACTAGTCATAGAAGGTGGTCACCATCTTCAGAGTAATCATGCCATAGTCAGGCTGCACTTCGTCTTTTTGACCAATAGACTGGGTACTGATATTCTTCTGCGGATGACGCTCTGCTTCTTCTGGAGTAATCTGTCCAGCTTTCAACAAAGCATTAACAAGCGAGTGATCATTAGTCAGCTGACGGTATTCATCACCACGAATCAGGCCGATGCGAGAATCACCGATATGGGCATAGATGACGATTATCAATGATAGCCAAGGCTTCAAAGTCGTTCCATACCTAGTATTCTTCATCTTGACCAAAATTGATGAATGCGCTGATTTTTCTCTTCCAGTGCTCCGCAAAACCATTCACGCACCTGATTCACCGAATCAATCTGTATCAGCAACCCATGCAGCTCCTAAGTCTGTCACAGCCATTTCGCTAGCAATGTTTCCAGCTCTGTGACCGCCCATACCATCTGCCAAGATGATGAGGGTCTTGCCAGTCCGATTCACAAAAAGATTGGCATAATCTTGGTTATTTGTACGCTTTTGACCAACATCTGTTAATAATGAAATTTCCATACTGTCAGTTTCCTCCTCTTATTCCGATATCTTCCCTAAATTGATTGATATCCGTCGCTTTTCATATAATTCCGGCGTAATTAAGATACAGCCGTCTTTGACGATATCTTTTTCTTTCATAGGTCTAATAAGACTTGCTCAAAGTTCGGATGACTGGCCAGAATTTCTCGACAACCTCAAAAATTCTCTTTGGCCATAATCGTGCAAGTACTATAAGCTATTATACCACCTTTACGTAGACTTTGACAAACGCTGTCTAGTATATCTGAGTCGTTTTTGTAAATTCTCAAAATCTGCATTTTTCTTTATTATATTTTATATCTGGTTTGCCGGCGAATTAAGCCAATACCAGAGCGAGGAGCGTCCACCAGGGATTTTATCGAAAGCATCTGGGCCAAGTCTCAAACGCGTGGTCGCATCTAGTTTTGTATGTGATTTTTATCTCGCAAACCAGTCTTTTCTGCATTTTCTTCTACGAGCTCTAACATGAGCATAGAGATCAAGGCCGTAATGTGGCCGCTCGTCAGATAGGAAAGCCATGCCAACAGTCTTGCCCCAGTGCACTGCAGGTATCCAATCTCCTCATCTCCTTCGATGAGCCAGAGTAGAGCACATGCCTGCTAGACTCATCCTGAATCAGTAATCGCTCCGCTTTCAAAGAGCTGATGCCCAGCAAAAATGCCCTTGTCTTTTAACCAAGGCTGGCGGAGATAAGTGAGTCCTCAGCCCCTAAAAGCTGACGAAACTCTGCCTTTCGCGACATATCCGTCACGCAAATGCTGGCCTTACTTTTCGAACAAAAAGACTGCAAAGATAGCTAGAGCTCTTTCTTCGCCCACTCTTCTATCAGGGCTTTTTACCAGCCAGACCGGCAGAGAATACTGGATCGAATAGCGTTTGTTTTTGCGCTTGATTGTTTTCAAAAATCAGCCACACCCTCACGCTCAATCCTACGTAACAAGGCATTGACATTTCTCGCTGCCAGCGCTTTGGATTTTCGCAATTTCAACAGCCCTCGCGAACAGTTGCATGCTGAGGATTTTATCCAGATAGAGCATCTGGTACAGACTGAGCATAGCAGAATGTAAAGCCAGTATCTAATTTGTCCCTATCCTCCAATCAGATGGGATAGATACCATTCAAAGTGATTTTCCGAGCAACTGTGCCGTAAACCAGCTCGGTTACCAGACCTTTCTATCTGCTTGACTCAGAGGACTTTTGACTCAGAGCTCGGTTTAAGGCGATATTGGAATAGGCTCCTTCTTCAAAACTTCTTTCATTTCTAAGGCCTGCCAACAGGGCGTGTTTTGTACTTTCCAAAGTATTCCTGTGGACAGGCTGCGGCCCCAGTCCATTCAAAATCAACGATAGCCATCTTGGGCTTACCAGCAGGCTGAACTGTCTTCAAAGAGAGCTCCCTGACCAGCTGCAACCACCTAGCTCTTTTTGACTAATAGACAATATCTGTCCTGGCTGACCCGTCGCCAGCCCGCCATATCTGCTTCATAAAATCTTAAAGCGCTGCCCCAGCAAGGTATGAGCTATCTGTGAGGATACATGCCGTGAATTTGATTGAAAAATTTGGCGGTTTTGTTTTGCTCAGTCTATCTCTCTTCTTCTGGGCTGATATTCGGAGAAAGTGACCTGGCTTGGATCTTGCGGGCTGAGGATAATCTTCCCTTCCTATAAGCTGCAGAACATCCAATCAGGTCTCGACCGATAAGCGCCAATTTTTCTCAAAGGAGTTCCAACTGTTGTCAGTCTCTTCAATCGGCGTCGCCTTGCTGGCTATCATGTCTCAGCATCCATCTCCTGACTTCCATAATCGTAACACCCGCTTGCTCATCGCCATTGATCAGAGCAGGTGAATGGGCGCGCACCTCGTATTTAGCAGCAACAAGGAGGCATGAATATTCACGCAAAATCAACACTGTCCAGCAAGCGGCTAGGCAAAACTGCCCAAAAGCAGCTGTCCAATGACCATCTGCTTCTAAGTTCATCAACTCCTCTAAATCCGAGCTTTGGGCTAGCTTTTCCGGTTGATAAACTTGCAGCCCGTATTCAAAGGCTGCTCTTTTACTGGAGTCATGCGAATCTCTCTTTACGGCCGACGGCCCGGTCAGCTGCGTCACCACTGCTAACACTTCATATTGCCCTTTGTCACAGCAGCCCTTTTTAGGACAGTCGCTGAGAAGTCCGGTGTTCCATAAATATTATTTTCATCATTTTTAAAGCTATTGATTCCTTCTTTGTTCCTTCCCTTATTATATCAGAAGTCGCCTACAACAACCTTAATCTCGACTAAAATGCTTCACATAAAATTTTTGGCTCATTATCAATTATCAGGCGTAAATCTTTATTGTCCCGATGTGTCCAGTCCAAGACTTGATTTAGCGTCGCCTGCAACATCCTCAAAGGATATTTGAGCAAAATCTGATAATGATAGAGATTGTGGGTGCGGGGCAATAGGCTTCGAGTTGGACCTAGGATTTGCACTTTTTCTGACAGACCGCTTCGCCAGGGCCTCCATAACTTCATAAGCTTTTTCGCTACTCGCTGTCTCCATCCTTGTGCGACAGAGGTTAGACCGACAATAAAATGTCAGGCAGATAGCCCAGCTGCCGGCGGATTCCCATTTCTCATAAGCATAGAAGCCCTCGTAATCCTGCTGTATATGACTCAATGGCATAATGATAGGGGATTGGCGAGACTGGATAAAGACCACAGCCCTTTTTCGGCCCGGTAGCCCGGCCATACCACAAGGTCAGCAGCTGGGTTGCTCTGAGCGAAGTCCGATGAGTTAGGCAGTATCTGCGTGCCAAAACCACCAACTAGCGTCACGTTGGAAAATCCAATCCCACTTGGCAATCATCTGAGTGCCTAAGAATATCTACCTGACTATTAAGCTTTCTAAAAATGAAGCCGCTGGCTTTTCTTGCAGGGTCGTATCTACATCCATCCGCAAAATGCGGGCAACCTGTGGAAAGAAGCTGAACCAGCTCATCATAAGCTTTCTGCGTCCCTGTCCCATAATAGCGGATGCTGCGGCTGGCACAGTTCCGATAACTATGAGGATGTTCTTAGTAAAACCACAATGGTAGCAGTTCATAGTCTTAGTGTCCATATGCAGGGTTAAGAAATATCACAGTTGGGACGGCTATCAACGATCACGTTCCCGACACAACAAAACTGGAATACCCCCGCCTGTTGAGCATAAGAACCGTCTACTCTCCCTTATCGGGCGATCTTAAAGATAACTCTAGCAGGACTGGGGTGAGTACTAGCCTCATGCTGCCGATATAATCGAAAATCCACCACTTCCGCAGGAATCTGCGCCAGCAATTGCACGCTTGCTGACAGCTGAAAACCATAGACCTGCAGCTTGCTCGGGCACAGCTCTCAAGCTCCAGGTCGCCAGACAACACTAAAACAGCTTGATTATACTGAGCTCACCCAGAGCCACCTCTCTGGCATGATAGCGAGTTAGAATCTTACTTGTAAGAGGTTCATGCTCTTCATCAATGATAATGGCTCAATATTTGTCAAGGGAGCAAAATAGCTGAACGCGCGCCGACAACGACCTGGGCAGCTCCTCGCTCCTGCCCGCCACTCCATCGTATTTCGTCAGACAGACCTGAATACCAAAATTGCAACTTAGTGCATAAAATCTAGAGATAAAGCGATCTGCCAACCTGCAGGAGTCGGAAATCTCCGGAACCAGCATGATGGCGGTCTTGCCTGGGCCAGTGCCTCTGCATTGACCTGCAAGGTAAACTTCAGTCTTCCCGCTGCCAGTAACGCTTCTAAGAGGACTGGCTGAGAATGACTCCTGACCAATTTTCTACAGTGATTACCGCCCAACCGCTGCAGCTTGTTCATCGTTTAGGTCAGACTTTGCTGCTGCCGCTCGCGATAAACCGGAACGGCTGATTTCTCTTCAATGCTAATTAGGTTTCTTTGATAAAAGTAATTGATAACATCGCGCGAAAGTTTTCTCTTAAAATCAACCAAAATAGCCTCTCTGTTCCAGAAGACTGCTAATTCTTGTTTCTTAACTTGTCCGGGAAGGTCATGATTTTGCAGAGCGGTATAGTTGACCTGATACCATTTCTCAGTCTTAATATGCTTCTTGTCCGTCTTTGGCCTCAGCGATACAGCCGGTCTGGAGTCAATCGCATCCAGCTTAGCTGACTTTTTCTTGTCCAAATCAGAAAAGCGAGGTATCTCCTGACCAAGATGGCTGAGCGCTCCCTCATCATTCATAAGTCCGTCGAATGGGGCAGTTTATCATAAGCTAGGTTGAAGACTGAAGCCGCGCATGGCCTTCAAGGAGTAATCTTATGGAAAATACTGACTTGCAGCTCATCCGCCAGCAAAACATTCCTGGTTTAGTACTGGCCTGAAATCAGAGACTTCCACAATTTCCTTCCATTTCTTCTTGGCCTCCGTCATCAAACCAAGCACAATTTACAAGATCAGGCGATTTCCCCTGCCCAAAGGACGAACTCACTACCGGCTGCCAGCATCCTGCAAACTCTTCTGGAATAACGCATAACTATATGGGAGGCTTGTCCGTCTGCATCAGAGGAACATCCACAATAATCTTTGCTAGCTTCACATTCTCACCCCTTTCCTAAACATCATTACAGAAAAAATAAGATTGAGCATCCCCAACCTTAAATCTTCTCACCTTCTTCTTTTCTTTAGCGATTGCTCTTTAATCTTGCGTTCTTCTTCTGCTTTAACTGCATAGGCGCTCTTCTTCTGCCCGACAGCGAACTTCCTCGCGCCTTCTGGATCTGGATGGATAACGGCATTGCCAGTTCAATTTCTTCCAAAAACTTTGAGTGGTTGACAAAGACTTAAATTCCTGCATGCTTGGGGCTCCAGCTCAAACTCATGACGCAACAGCTTCTAAAATAACTTAAAGGATATTTTGACGGAACCTTGTCCAGCAAAGTGTCAATAGACGGTTTTAACATCACCAATTTTCTACCTGTTTCTAACTTTCTATCAGATAATCGTTTTTCATTTTGGGAGCATGTCCTGATAACGGCCGATAACACGGTCTACTCGGAAATGCTCTGCTTCAATCACACGCTTGACACGATTGACGTGGCAGCACCTGATCATAACAATGGCATAATCATGCTCGCGCGCCAGGCAATTTTATTCTTTGGCCTTTTCAATGCGCTGAAACTATATCTAGCACTATCTGTCCCACGCCCGACCAAGCGGTCTTTGAGTTCTTCTGCGTCTGGAGAGTCAAAAATAAAGGGCATCTGGAACTTTTTTCTTGACTTACAAAGCTCCTGAACTTCAATCTCTAGGAAGACGTCAATACCTTTATCCAGCGTTCATTGACATAAGTTAGAGAGCGTCCCGTAGTAGTTTCCACCACATACTCTGCATACTCCAGCATCTGTCCCTGACGGAATCAGCTCTTCAAACTCCTCACGAGTGCGGAAGAAATAATCCAACTCCATCCACTTCGCCTGGACGCTGCCGGACGGTCGTCATGGATACCGAGTACTGAAATTGGTTATCAGTGCTTTCAAAAATTTCTCGTCAACAGTCCCTTTTCCTACACCAGAGGGCCAGAAAGACGATTAAGCCTCGTTCCGTCGTCATGTCTCCTTCACAGTCTCTTTCTATCTAGTGTAGCAAAATTAGGCTGATATTTGGCCTAAAGAGGATGGGAAGAAATGTATGTGTCTGGGGTTTTGAGGAAAATAGAAAATAAGCCAAGCAATCATACGGAAAACAAATGAATAACAGATAATTTAAGAAAAGCAATCTGTTACCAGACTGCTTACTTTCAACTGTTACGTAATCGACAGCGCATCACAGATAACCGTTACCTTGATATTGCCTGGATATTTCAAGTTGTTTTCGATTTTTTCACACCGAACATCATGATATTAAAATCGTAATCTTGTCATCCTTAATCTTGTCAATAGACTTCACAATCCGGATTTCCAGCCGGCCTTAAAACAAAGCTGTTCATAACTTCCTTGAAGCTGTGGGCGATTTCTTTCCAAATCTTGGAATAACGATATAGCTTTCAGTTCACTACGAGCTCCTGGCCGAGCAGCACTGAAAGGCAAATCTGCTGCGCTGCGATAACAGCAGCCTTTCTGCTTCCACATCCCATGGTGGTTTGCTTAATCAATATTAACAACGATTGGATGCCATGTACTTACGAGTAGTTCTGTCCCGATTTCCACGTGGCTGCCTTCAGCCTCTCACGGTCGATAGACTTGCCGTATCATGGAGGAATCCAGCAGCGAGCTAAATTGGCATTTCACCAAGCTCACCAGCGATAATACCAGAAAGTTGTAACCTCAATAGGTGCCGAAGGACGTTCTGACCACAAGAAGTACGGAACTGCAAGCGACCCATGATTTTCATCAGATCAGGATGTAGGTTGGGGCTCTCCATTTCCATAAGCTGCGGCTTCCGTACTCACGGATGCGATTGTCAATTTCCAGACGGTTCTTCTCAACCAACTCCTCGATGCGGGCTGGGTGAATACGACCGTCTTCCAGAGTGCTTCCATGGTCATGCAAACAGTTTCGCGACGAATCAGATCAAAACCTGAAGGTGACTGCCCCAGGCGTATCGTCAGTGACATCAATACCAGTCAGACACCAAAAGTCCGGATATTGCGACCTTCACGGCCAATAATCCGACCCTTCTTTATCATCAGCAGATGCACCGTTAGTTAGTTTGCTCCAGCGACACAATCTCCGGCAATACGCTGCATGGCTTGGACCAAGATATTCTTCACCAACTGTGTCAGACCATCTTTGATATCTTGCTCGCATCCCGGAATCCTAAGTCGCAATCCTCTTTAGAAAGCTGTCCTCGGTCTGCGTCAAAATAATATCACGCTTCTGTCTGCGATAGCGAAACAACTCATCCAGCTCTACTGCCTTCTACTTTTCAAGTTCGCTACTTATTCTTCGCGCATCAATGTATTTAGATTTATCTGAGAGACTTTATTCTTTTTTGCTCAAAGCCTTTTTCTTTGTTGCTTAAATTATCGTCTTTTGCGGTCCAAGGGTAGAAATAGCTCTGCCAAAACAGCTTTCGATTTGTTCAACTCTTGACGACAGACTTAAATTCTGCATCAACTTGTTCACGTCTTCCTGCAACTGTTGCTTTTGCTCCCAAAGGGTGCTTCTTTTTGCATGAACTTGTTTCTCGCTTAGTAACAACAATCAAATCAACTTCGCGTTCAACTATCGCGTAAATTGGACACTTCTTGTTCAGCATTTAAAAGTAAGCTCTGCAACCACAGGTAATTTCATCTTAGCAGAACACTTACTTCAATCTTCAAGCAATGATGGCAGCAAAAACGGGCATAATTATAGGAAATAGGTGTGTTTTTACTCCAAATCTATTTAATTATTGAATTAAAATTCCATACTATTCTATCACAAATCTAAAGGTTAAACCTATTTTTTTGAAAACAAAGAAAGCTTTTGTCAATTTTTGCCGACTAAATCTTCAAAAGTTTAGCAAAACCTGACATAAAACTTTTTCCAAGAAGACCATAAAGATTGTTCAAATTTTTCATTCCTTTAAGACTGAAACTTTATTCCCAAATAAAATTGCATGCTGTAATCAGAGAGAAAAGATGCATATGAGACAGGCTTTTTCTTAACTAACAAGACAAACCTATGGCTTGATATCACTAGAAAAAGCCTTCTCGCACTCACTACATTATAAAGAACCATGTCTAAAAAGTTATCGTTGAAAGCTTTGAAGCCAGATCACACCATCATCAAAGCGCTTATATTCGTCTGATCGGAGAAACTGGTCCTAAAGGAGACATCATTTCAATTTTGATATCGCGGTTCCAATACAATGAAGATTCATTCGACTGCTGGTCTGCATTGAACATTGCTGCTGTGTTGATCCTGACGCATGATGGTATAAATTGAGTTGCTCACCGCGCATCGCACTGGTTTCACGCGCTGATTATATGGGGCTAACACAGCTCAACCAATTGCTCAGTCATCAAATCCTGTCTGGAAGAAATCGGCTGATCCTTCTTTGGGAAGTGTCCTGGAACAGCCATTGAATCCTGCAAGCCACGAGATCTGGCCTCTTCTCAGCAAAAGATGGGCTAAACTTATTCTCAGCAAGGTCTCAGATGGTGCTTCAGACACCATGATTTAAAACAATAAAAGTTCTCATTGACATCCGAGAACTTTTTTTTTTTTGTCACGTAATATAATGAAATCATCAACAAGCTATAAAGCCAGCTGCTGAAGAAATGTTCAAGATGACTAGAAATCAAATTGAAGTCAACAGCCTGGTCCATTGCCGACAAATGGCCAGTCTCTTTACAATTGATACTGATGGGTACCGTCTGTTGAAGAGGTTATAGTAGCAATTTCCTTTAACCAATATTGACGCGTTTCAGGATATAGTTATCACCAAATAGCCCATTGCAGAAGTTGCAAAATCTTCTCTAGAACGCCAAGTTGAAAGAGATCCAAACTGGATTGTTAACGTCATCAATAGCTGCTTGGTTATAAGGGACACGACAGGGTCTCTGGATTTACTCCATTGCTTGGAAGACCATGGCCAGAGTGGGTTAGAGCCCCTGGACAGAAGACGGCTGACCTTTGCCTATTGCCCGCACCAGTGCCTCCTGATCATTAGCAGGAGCTGGGTGACTGGTACCCTGTTGGCTACGTTCCTTGGGCAATCGCTGCCTTTAGAACTTCATCTAGCTTAGCGGCCCGCCCATTACACCACATCTGAGAAGGTCGCATTTGTAGCCTTGAGCACCTTATTAGATATATCCAGTGATCGCTCCACCATCAAACTGCGAATTAACACTTTGGATGTGAAATCTGCTTGACCAAGATCCTTACACTTGCTCTGGCATCATAGTCTTTGCTGCCTTTAACTTTTCAAGTAAAGTTTTTAATTTTCCAAGTCGCCGAATTTACTGCTTTTTTGACAGCTGTCTGATTTATCTGTGAAAATGCAGCACTCATCATTAAGGACTTCAGATCCTTGGCAGTATTATCAGAGCTAGAGAGACGAGCTCTTTTTGCTGGACTGCGATGTTGAAGAGCTGGGCTTATAACGGTCTTGTATTTAATTATGCCCAAACAAAAGTAAAACCACCAACCACATACATGTAGTCCGAAAAGTCCTAAAACTAGATAAAGGCTTTTTCTTGTAGAAAGGTGTCTTGAACCTGTAGTGCTTCTCATCAAGCAGCTCGGAATAGGACCGTAAGGTCTCTTTTGAACAGGAGCAACAGGAACCATCTTCTGCTCTGAGCGTTGACTGCGAGACCTAAGGGGGTTTGGAGCTGCTTCTGGCTCCTTGCTGTCTCAGTGCCTGTCGACTGAGTTACTGAGTCTCTGTTCGCAACCTCTTGCCGTCTTTCACAGTGAAGTCAGTTAAATCAGAAGAAAACACTCAGCCTGGGCAGCTTCCTGCTCCTGTAGCTTTCTGATTTTCTGGGTTCAAATACCAGCTTCCGATTTCCTGACGGTGTTGCTTGATATGTATCCAGCGTGTCGCTTTCATTCACACCGGCTTCCAGCTCCTCTTTCTTACGAAGTGGCTTGGCCGTATCATTTCCTTGGCCTCTTCAAAATCAAGGACAAACTCTTTCTTTTCTTCTTCCGGTGAGTAGTTTTCTTCAGCACCGTCACGGCAAATCTTTCTAATCTAACTGACGTTTGACCCGCTAGCCAAAATACTGATACAAATCAACTTTAAAGTTTCAATATAAAGTTTGCGTTTTTATCAGCTGACTGCCTGTTGCTTTTAAAAGCTTCATCCTAGTCAGGATAACTTGCTCCAAGTTTGGGCGGAGCAAGTTTCTCCATCTGGTAAGACAGTCCCACAGCCTCATCATCTAGGAGGCGCTCCCCGTATAGCGGATAGAGATAAATCACACCATTAATCTTATCTGTATGCAAATCCTGCAGACGCATCTGCTTGAATTGAATCTGCTCTGTCTGCTTGCTCAGCGTTTTCGAGCTAGTTCTACCATACGGCCATCGATATCAGGCAGAAATATCAGCTGAATGGTCTGATCAATCTGACCAAGTGCAGTTGAGCGAGCCTGGGCCTGGTCTTTATCCACCCAATTCCAGTCTTCGAAGACAGAAAGACGATGGAGTCCTGGCGCTATCTTCATCCCGATCATGGCTTGCGCCTCGATACCAAAAGGTGCCGGAGCCGCAGTCGGGTCAATCGAAAACTTATCTGGATACCAGTGGACGGGTAAATGGCCTTTCGCCATATTCTCCTTAATCAGTGCGCCACCTTTATGGCCGATAACCACGTTTGAGCTGGACCCTGTCGTATCAATCATGACTGTCGCTACATCGCAGGATAGAAACCTCTGTCTAAACTCAGCTCATTTACCTGCAGGGGCACCCCTTCCGGACATGCATAGTAAGCCGGCTTCTTGACAACTGCCTTTTTAAATAGCCTGAACACTAGGCTCATTGTGAGGAAAGTTTGACTTCGACACATTTGGCCTTGGAAGCCGAAATTTAGCTCCTAGCAGTATATAATTCTCCAATCAAACAAAAACTCCTGAAAGAGCTCTTCGAAAGTCTTGGCTAGGCTGCCAACAATCTTATTCGATCGGCCGCGCGCAACCCAGAGATTGGTTTGAATAATAGTACCCAACATCACCCTCGAAGCAGACAGCCATTTCGACTAATCAAATTCCCAGCTCTCTGATTTCACGACCGACGACCTTCTAGCCCTACCCTTTGCAGTCTGGTAAATTAAATTTTCTTTCATCTCAGCTTGCAAGTAGTTCCAATCTATACAAACAAAGGGGAGTGAGACCAAAATCGTGATTTCGTCACATCGATTTTCCTCCTCTCACACAAATTTTGGGCTGAAGGTTTCGCTTGTTATCAACTAAACTCATTCCATAAATATCCATCAGACAAATGAAGCAGCTAATGAACGGCAGAGAATACGACGCTCAACCACTCTCTTCTTTATTCTGTGCCTGCACAAAATTTAAGAGGACAGGACTTGGCAGTCCCAGCCTCGCCCTATGCAATTTTCTGTAAGCCATGTTTTGTTCCAGGAAATGACTGATACCATTTCCTTCCAGTAATCCATCTGTCACTACTGTTTCCAGTCAGAGTGCTATATTCCTTCCACGCACTCCATGCCCCATTCGGTTGGGTTGCTAGCGGGGTTTACCGCGTTCCACTTCTTCTGTTTCCGAAGAACTGCACGTCGCATGGCACTTTCGAACCCCTGATCAGACATATCAAAGACTTAGCCCTTTCAGTCAACCGTAACGGAAATCAAGTCCCCTAGGCTTATTTCTTCCGCCCTGCTGACACCACCGGCATCACAGCCAGTGCTGGCATGGACTTTCCTCATGAAAAGTCCATTTTCACGCGATTGTCGAAATGCACTGTTCTAAAGAACCATTATTCACGATCAAAATCTATTTCCCAGTCGCACTACCCTTTTCAAAAGGCGGTTCAAGCGTTTTAAAGATATCAAGTTAGTCGCAGAAGTCATCTGAAGCTTTTCTGCAGTTGACGAGGTCGCTTGTGTTGATTGGACAGGCTAGAGCCAGCTGAACTGAATCAACACTCAACTGGCCGCAATAACTCTTCCTTGAGGACAGCGATTTTTCCTCCATGACTCCACACCAAAGGCTGCATAAGTCTCCATAATCCTTGATAATATCATCCAAAACTCATCCCTTCGGACTTACTACAGCGCATTCTTCGCGTTTAAATCCTGATCAAAATATCTTTTCTTAAAAATAATGCGCCATCTTCTCTCTCCAATCTAGTTTATCATATTCAATTATAAAACAAGATACTAATAAAATCAGTTGCTTCATCTAATTTCGAAAAATTTTCAGCCACCCCATTCAGGTCATCAAATATTAATTTTTGATAAAATATTGATGCTGTTTTTTCATTCTTGGTAAGATATTTCAATTTGTCTCCTGTTCTTCATCGTAAAGAGGTAAGCTCCGTCTGTATTTGGACGAATTGATTGTAATCACAGAGGCAACTGGGATTTTTGGTAGGTAGATAAGCATATGACAGAAATCGGTCTGCTTAAAAAGCAGCTAATTTTGTGATTAACTTCGTTCAATTTTCGCATGATTTCTCAAAGAAAGTGCTTGCCGTCTGGAAATTCATAGTCTTTTCCAGTTCATTAGCTAGATCAAAACCCAGACTCAATGAATTAGAAAAACCAACCAATCCTCCGTCTTCCAAAACAGATTCATCCCTCTTAGGCGGCTTCTTTTATGATATTTATTCTCATATCTTTTTCCGTCAAATGCCGATTTCAAAGCTTTGTAGCCTGTTGATAGTAGACAGTCATTTTATTCTCCTTAAAAAGTTTTTTGTGGTATAATGAAGTGATGCTATTGTACCAATAAGGTTGCAGTCAGCTATCACATAAGCTAAAGACAAAAAGCAGTATCAACAGGCCTGTTCCCGGCATTGCTAACTTTGCCAATCGTGGATGTCTTTTGAAAGATGATCAGCGAATCAACAGCTACTATCTAAGCAGAGGACTCGCTGTCATCGCCAAAAAGCTACCCATTCAGATTGTCAAGGTTGATTATCCACAACGTGGCCGAGCCGAGATTGTGAGGCTTTATTTTCGTAGCTTCCACAGCAGACTATTCTGGGTCTACAGGGCCATTATATTGACTTTTGAGCCAAGAAACCCGACAGAAAAAATCAATGCCATGGTACATTCATCAGATTGAGCTGTGTGGAGCTGTCCTCGAGCAAAAGGCATCTAGCACATACTGCATTTTTCCAGCAAGGAGACTTACCTGCCCGCTTCTTATTTAATTAGTTTACAAGATCGACAAGGAGAAGTCCATGCCTCTAACTTACATCCAGAGCATGGTTATCGATTAAAATGCAGCAGCTTCCCAGCATCCCTTATCTTGGGGTGTATCGAACAAAAACTACTAGGTGGTATTATAGGCTGACAACAGAAGCTCTTATGCGGGCTTTGGAAGCCTCTTTTAGGGTGCACTTATAACCTGCCTTGATTGGATAATGATTGGCTGTTTGGTGTTTACCTACTATGCGGTCAGGGCTCCTAAAAGCTTTCGAAAAGAGGCCTAATCACATTACATCAGTAAGATTTGTGTAATATGAATTTGATTGCAGACCTAGGCGCTGAAAAACGGGTCAGTGCTAGAGGTAGGTAAATTCTACGGATTTGGTCGCCTCATTGTCGCCATTGAAGACCATCGCTTCTTCAACCACCGCGGGGTAGACTTTATTCGGATTGCAGGTGCCCACTTGTTAGCAACATCCACGGGTCATAAGGGGATCAACTCTGTTAACCAATTGATTAAGCGTCTATTTCTCAACCTCTTCTTCGGACGCGACCCTTTCACGTAAAATCCACGGAAAGCAGCTGGCCGCTCAGCGGGCGTAAAGCGACAAGCGGCAAATCTTGACCTATTATGTCAATAAAGTATACATGTCTAACAGTAACACGGTATGCGACAGCGGCCCGGAAGCTACGCAGCGAGATCCTAAAGACCGGAAACACACCAAACAGCTCTACTGGCAGGTATGCCTCAGGCTCTATGTACGATCCTTACACTCACCCAGAAACACGACCAGCCATCGTAATCTGGTGCCGTGAGGATGCATGATCTAAATACGTCTACAGATAAGACAGTATAGGCAAGCTAAAGAATACCCCTGTAACCGACGGACTTAAGTTTGAAAGCTTCCACTATATCCTGCCCATGGACAATTATCTCCTTGAGTAATTGAACAAGTAGAAAGAAGGACTGGCTACAATGTCTGACAACTGGTATGGAAGTCTATACAAACGTCAACTGATGCCAAAAGAAAGACTCTGGGATGTTACAACACAGGAGACATAGCTTATCCAGATGACGAAATGAGTTGCGTCTACTGTTATGGATGTGCAAACTGGTAAAGTCATTGCCCAACTGATTCTCGTAAACAATCTACCTTGTATCCTTTGGTACCATTTAAGCTATTGAAACCAGCTTAAAACTTCCAGTTCCCAGCTGTGAAGCCAATCTCGATATGCTCCAGCTCTTGAAATGATCTGTCACTTCAACTGCTGCTCCTATCACGGATGCTCATATAACTTTCACGTATTCCAGCACGGTCTATACTTTGGATAAATGTCTGCAGCCGGATGATTCAATACGCTATTCGAGGAATCCCGGAACGTTCCTGCCGTGAAAGCGCTGGAAGCCGTTGGTCTGGATGAGTCTCTCAGGTTTCTAGAAATCGTATTGAGCTTAGCTATCCACAAATGTTCTGTGTTAATGCCTTTTCAAGTAATACCAGCAAATCCGGCAACGAATACGGAGCCTTGATGCGGAAAAAATGGCTGCTGCCTATGCTGCACGCAATGGCGGTACCTACAAACCCTCAGTATATCCAATCATCGTCTTCAGTGACGGAACGGAGGAAGACCTTCTCCAGCAATGGTTCCAAGGCTATGAGGAAAGGCGCGACAGCTACCATGATGACCGACAACAGTGAAAACGGTACAGTCTGGTACAGGTACAAACGCTGCTATTTCTGGTGTTTATCAAATTGATGGACTGAACCTCAACTATGCTGACGATGGATTAGCCAGAAGCTGTGCATGCCACTACTATTCTAGCATTGTCACCTGACGAGCTCTTCGTTGGTTACGCCCTAAGTATTCCAATGTGACCGTTTGGACCGGCTACTCTAACCGCACAACGCAATTCACCCGATGGTGGGTTAAGGTTGCACAGCAGATGTCTACCGCGAGTGATGCTGCCTGGCTCAAGATGGCTCTGCTTCAGAAGATTGAAATGCCAGATGGGTCTCTGCAGTGGCTCTTATGTCTACCTCAACAGTGGTACTGGCTATAACCGTTACTACAATAACCAACAGTACTATAACTATTCTAGCTATAGCAGTTACAGTACAAGCTAAATCGGCATCAGCTTCCAGTAGGCATTCTGGTGGTTAATAATAACTCTTCTAACCACAGCGACTCATCTTCCGAGCAGGTGGAGATGACTAAGAGTGACGAAGTTTAGAACACAAACTAAAAGTAGAATGAAAGTGTACTCTGTATCCTCTCTAAAGAATTACTTTGCCATACCGCGGGATCCCAGGAGATAGGACCAGAGCTCTGCCAGCATATGCAGCCCCTAATTCCTGCGGCTGTCAGAAACTCTTTACGGACGACGATTTGATAGTATACTCTCATCAAGCGTCCAGAGGCTACGAAGCGCCCTTATTTACCAACCTTTTCGCCCCAGGTTTTTCGACCTTCACATTCTTAGCTTTACCATTTTCATCAAGTCCTCCTGTCAAGACCATGGCGTGGGTGTGGGAGCTCGCTATAGTCAAGCAGCAAGCCTTGTCCTGGGATGATCAGAATATCCATACTAACGTGAGAATCATGCATCCCTTCTGCCCATAACACCTGCCTTTGCAGTTGCTGGGCCAATACCATCCAGAGCCGTGGTTTGGTCTCCTTGAATTGCATTTGAGCGATAGCCAGCCCACTTTAGTCGATCCATTTCAACATTTAAATAACGGACTGACACTGTAACGACATTTACCTTTATCTCTCAACTGTATAGGACCGACCATAGAAACTGTCAATGATCAGTGCATTGATAAGACAGTCATCTAGCTTAAGATCGACATATTTTTGATGAAAGTCAAGAGTGTCATTACGCTCTCCTTGTAAGAGTGATTGTTCTTGTCTCGATGAAAGAGTCAGGTGGCGAGGTGTGAAGCCTAGAGATTCATAACTAGGAAGTTAAAGACTTCTTGTAGAGTTCTTCTTTCTTGACCTGAAGTTCTGACGATTCTTTTCTCTCTTAATTCTCGTAAAATCTGCGCATCTTGACCGGAGTTTGTTGAAATCTAGTTGAGTTCACGGCTGATAACAGATGCAGAGATAGACTCCGGGTAGACGGCTTGGGCACGGCCATATTTTCAAAGAAACAACCGCATCACTGACCGCCATCACCAACGCTGGCGTATCTGAAGAGAGGCACCAACCTTTGCGGCTGGTCAATTCTTGGTCAATATGCATCGCGATCACCTGCTCTAAGAACCAGTTGGATTTTTCATATTTATCCCAAAAGAAGGTATGGGCTTGGGGCTCAAAATCTTTGATTAAAACCAACAATCATCTTGTGGAAGGTATTAGGCTGCAAACGGCCAACAGCATCCCTGGCTTTCTGGTCACCCGACCACTTGTCATAGTGAGATCAGTGAAGATAGGTGCTTTTCCACAGCAGCGGCGTAGCTTCTCTAAGGGAAGCAAAAAGACCATTATAACGATGGCATTTTCCATTATGCAAACTTGGGGTTAGCCTCACCAAAGCGGCGCAACTTATCTATAAAATCTTGTTCTAACGACTACATAGAATCTCACCATCATTATACATCTATTTATAGAACTTTAAAGAAGGAGCGCAAGTAAAAGGCTAGACAAAAATTCATAGCCTTTTCTAAATCAGATTTTAGGATTCCATGAACGGAAAATGCTGACTTGTCCTTTATGCAATACAGCCTGACCCGGAAGAGTACCTTCGTAGCTCGCGCCAGCCTTAGCCATGACGCATGAAGCTGGATTGGCTGGCCTAAATCTTGCTGTGACACGATTGAATCCTGCGTCTTGCAGAGGTAGTTCAAATAACTTTCAAAGCTTCTGTCATCAGCCCCTGCCTAATAGTCTTTACCAAAATATAACCGACCTCACAAGCATTAACTGCCTCATCCATGTCCACACACACAGTGTCGCCGATTACAGAATAAGGATTTTCTTTCAGACAGATGGCCCTTGTAAAATCCATGTTTGATAATTCTCAACCCAGCAAACAGCAGACTGTTGAGTGGCTTCAAGGACTCTCGCTAATCCCATGTCACATGCAGCCAATTATCCGGGCAAAGCCCAGTTGTCATACATAGCTTGAGCATCGATTCCGAAAAAGGTCTTAGTAAAAGACGTTTTGGTTTCAATGGACTATGTACTATCTTTTTCGCTTCCCTCCTTCTTAGCTCCGGACTAAAAGGGTTCGATAAGTTTTCACTTCCAAAATTCATCAAAAGCTATGATAGCCGTGCCGTTTGTGCTGTCCCTTATGCCACCCAAGGATTCGATGGTTTCTTGGGCTTGGGCGCAAACGGACTTGCCCTCAGATAATCATCAATTTCATTATAGGTCACGCCAGAGCAGCTTCATCCACGCAATCCAAACTTTCTTCTTTAAGTCAGCCGTCAACCTTCATAGAGGGCCAGAATTGTCTGGGCCAAAACATACCTTGACGCTTATTGGGACAGTAAAGAGTAGTAAGATATCTATCCGCCATCCCAAACTTATTAAAAACTGTGACATTTCTCTCTTCGTGATCGGTCCAATGCTATATGAACCTTAAAACACTAGGCAATCCATACGGCTGCACGCCTTGATATTACCCTTGTTAAAATCAGTGACTTTGCTGGGCCTCTGGCCTTGTCGCATCAGCTGATTCGCCAGTATTACCAGCTGTCAGACGACATCAGGCTGGATAAAAAGCCAGAGCCTTTTTGCGCCTTCTTCATCTGCTTGGATACCGTAAAGGCAAACGAACTGCGATAAAGCAATAGCTATCATCTGATCTCAACCACTGTTCCTCTACAGCCAGCTGAGCTAAGCGTATGAGTTGAGTCTAATACGAAATTCCCAAAACGCAACTTTTCAAAAAAGATTGTAAGCTTTCAGAATGGGCCTTGAGAAAATCCACCGGCTGGTTTCTTCCTCCAGTTAATGATTGGTTTAACGCCCAGTTGGGCGATGATTTCTTCTTGCGCCAGACTCGTACTACCTGCTCCTGTCTGGTGGGCTTTCCTTGCGCATCTGGTCAGTCAAAGTCCCATCATATCACCGCCAGATATCTCGAGCCAGGTCCAACTAGGTAATCCTATGGATTGAGAACTCGTTTATTATCGTCCAAAGGTTTATCCATTCACTTACGGGCTGGAAGCAGATCGGTCAGGCTCGGCTGAGAATAGACCAAAATTTCCTTCTTGAAATATCCACCAAAGCAGTACAGCATCAAAGTTTTGACCCTTTATTGATGCCAAATTTATGGGTAGAGATGGAACATTTCCAGCTCTTCAAACTATTGACATCAATGCCATCATAGGTAATGTAGTCTCCCTCGGACTTCTCTCTTTTTCATGACTGGTAATACACTGAAACCTGCTTCTTGCCTGGGGATTAAAGTACTTCAGCATTATTGGACAGCTTGGTATTGCCAATTCTCGATCATCTTCAATAACAACGTCTTATAAACCGCTCCTAAAAATGGCTGGTCATAGGCTGTAATGAGCCCAGTTCCCAGACATCTATCTTGGCTTTTTGCATTTTCAGGTGAGAATGGTGGCCTGTCCAGATCATTGGACGCATAAATCTTGGCGTCAGGCTGCTTCATCTAATTGCCATGAACTTTCTTAGAAATATATGACGGTCTTCCCCGAATCAATGCAGACACCCGAAACTTAATTTTTGTCCCTGACTCCACACTTTTCCAAGATGGCTGCAGAACACCTGAACACCAGCAATGTATCGTGGGGTATCTGGAAAACACAGTTATGATGAGTCTCAGCGTAAGCTTTTAAAGGCTTCATAGTCATTCCATAGACTTGAACAGGAAGCATGGGCATGCGTTCCCAAGACTGGAATGTCAAAGGAAACTTGCCAGCTCCGGACATTACTAGTACCGTTCATCGCCAATCACCGCGGCCGGTTACAGATGCTTGTATCCATTTCCTGGGCCCGGCGCGTGCCGAACTCCATCAGAGTTCATCTTCATTGTGGAAGCGTATACGAGCTGCCTTAGTAGCAATCAGGTCTAATTAACGATATTGAGCAGGCAGTCTCAACCAGCTGACACTGAGCTGAAGGGACTGGCCACCTGCACGATTGGCTCGTTGGCAAAAAGCAAATACCTTCTGAACAGACCTTGCTATCAGGCTCATCTTGAGATTTCACCGATAATCCAAACTCTCCATGATAGCCCAAGTTGCAAATAATCTAAATCAACTCTGGCTGAACGTCAGATTATTGAGATACGACAAAATTCTTTCAAAGCCCGCAAAGAACCAGCGTAGCCCGTTATTAAAGGATTCTTACGGGAAAAAACTTCAAAAACTGCGCTTGTTGTGAATATTTTAGCGAAATAAACCGCCATCATGTTGATTTGAGTACAAATCCGGTGCTTAAGGATTAAACTATCATCTGGGTACATCTTCTTGCTCCTTTACGCTAGATACCTTTTGTTATATCATAATTCCAAAAAAAGTAAACAAATCCTGTCCAACTCACTTGAATAGACACGCTTGCTTGGCTTATATTTTAATAACGCTCTACTGCAGGGTCTTGTAATAAGCAACAGGTCTTTCTAGCGAGAACATCACCAATAGCGTAAATACGGCTACTGACGTTTTTCATCGATGGTCGTCAGAATCAGCCAACCTCATCTATGATACTGAAGTCCGCAACCATTCATGCTGGATCTGGAAGCCAGCATGGAATAAAGATACCACCAAAATCTGGCAGCTGGTTCACCTGTCTTGACATTTGTTCTTGAAGGTTACATGGTCATACGCTCATTACCATGGATACTTTCCACTACAGATCCCAGACAAAGGCGAGTCTTTTCATTGGCAAGGCGCGATCCTGCAGCACCTTTTGTGCTCGCAGCTCATCACGGCGAGCGAACAATGGTCACCACTTTTTACAAGCGCGTCGAAAATGGCTTCCACTCTACCGCCGGTCGCCACCACCGACAGCCAGCAGGTCTTCATCGGGAAAAATGCGCCATCACAGACCGCACAGTAGGAAACGCCGCAGCTGTTGTGAAGTCTTCCTCACCGGAACACCCCAGATGACGATGATTGGCACCGAAGCAATATTTGGCTTGAAACTCCTCATCTTCTGTGATGATTTCCTTAAAATCGCCTCGGTGTAATTTTTCTACTAAGGCCAAATGGTGTTCAGCACCTAGATTCTCAAGAAACAAACTTTTCTCTGCTAGCTCAGACCACTGATATTGGCATAACTGGATAGATTTTTCAATGTCAGCAGTGACATTCATCGTACCAAGATACCCGCACTCCAGCAGGGCAACTTTTAGGTTGCTGCGAACTTGCATAAAAGACGGCTGTCATGCCAGCAGGTCCGCTCAATAATAATTGTATCCTTGTAACTTTTCTTTCTCATATTTAACTATAATTATTAACAACTTTACAGTTTTAAGCATTTAAGCACAGGGGACAATGAGCAGGCCCCAACATCGCAAAGACAGGACTGGAATCGTCATAATGACAATTAAAAAGAACGCATCATACCGGAATGGCTCTGGCGCTCATGGCTGTCTTGTCGCGCGGCCAGATCATCGCAGTCAATCCATAAACCCGCAATAATCCCTGCCGACTGCTGTATAAAGCGGAAACTTTTCGTTCTCGAAGTGCAATATTTGATCTAACATGTCAACTCCTCGAATCAATCAATGACACTCATGATTGCAAAGAGTAGAACAACTCAAACCTAGCCATCTACATAAAACACCCACCTGAACAAGAAAACCTGCTCCACAGCGCACTACGACTGAAAACAAACTCCAAGCTGGTCTAATAGCGAGCCTTCACTGTCTATAATATATCAAATATAGGTCCTTTACTTAACTTCTTAAAAATTCCTTAGTTCTTTCTTCGCTGGATGATGATAATTTCATCTGATGTCCCAGACTCTATGATTTTCCCCTTGTCAAAAATTACTCTATCCATAACCTGAGCGACAAAAGGACCATATCGCGGTAAGAATCATGCTTTGGCCAGACTTGGCTGCATCAGCGTTGATTTCTCACTATCCCGACCAACTCGGGATCCAAGGAGCTGAGGTCGGCTCGTCTGTAAAGAACATCTGGATTCCTGCTTAAAGGCCCTGCTAAGGCTACGCTGCTTCTGACCGCCAGCCGTCATCTGAGATGGTAGATTTTCTCGGTCTGACAAAGCCAACTTTGTAACCCTCTTCTTTGTGGCTATCTTAGTCGCTTCTTGGTCGACAGTTTCTGCTACCAGACCTTCTTGACATTTTCCAGAGCTGTCGGCGGGAAAAGAGATTAAACTGCTGAAAACCATGGCTGGCTTGCGGCTGCTGACAAGATCTCATCTTCAAATCATGAAAAATCACTTTGAAACCATCGTATTGTTACCACGCTGTCTGGCTGTTCCAGATAGTTGAGGCTACAGAGAAAAGTTGACTTCCAGCACCGAAAGAGCCAATCAAGCTACCGCCGCCTTTGAATGTCCAAACTGAGATCATCCGAACCTTTGACCTGAAAAAGTCTTACTTAAATATGAAATATTAATCATCAGATTCCTTCTCCCTTCTGCTTGCTGAAGCGATTCAAATTATCCGGCTGCGATATCATCATCTTTTCGATCTGGCGGCCAGATTTATGCTCAATGAGGAATATTGCCCAATAAATCAGCGAAACCGAAATAAAACCCTCAAGTAACGGTAGTCGCCCCCGCGATAGCCTGCGCCTTGGCAAAATTTCACTACACCGCGCTAAAGGCCAGAAGTTTCCCATGGTTAAAGCCAATCAGGAATTAATCCAGACTAAGTGTCGCCACTACTGCTGCATTGGGGATAATGACACGCATATAAACCTGCTTGTTGGTGGTCATTACAAGCTGCGAGCAGCCTCAGTTTCTCCGGATCCACGGACAAGATTGCAGCCCGGGTCTCACTGGCATAAGCCGCTTCGTTGAAAGCAGAGCAACAATCGCAAAGACAGACGCTGGGTCTCGTTGATAATAAAGCTTGTCGCCCGCTTCACTTCAGTTGATGGCCTTGAGCAATAAAGTCCCAAAATAGGAATAACGCCAGGCTGGACCAGCAGCAGTATTCCCTCAGAAAGCTGACAAAAGCCTGAATCGGATGGGTTTCTTGATTAATCTTGACGTGCATAAAAACCATGGCAAGCAGAATACCGAACTGCACCACCCGCTGTCAAGGAGGGTGATCGGCGAATTTTACTGAAAATGCCCGGAATGGCCTCACAGCCCATAAACTAAATGATTTACCATCTGGAATGATCTTGAGAAACTCCCTCCACTACGACCAGTTTGTCCAGAAGATAGTTGTAACCATAACTGTATTACTTCCCTTTTCTTGATAGTGAAATATTTTAACATAAATCTGGAACAAAACAAAGGGTACAACTTCGCTGACCTAACAACTACAGCCATTTGACAGTTAAAAATGTGAGCAGTCTGTGCAAATATTATGTGTCAAATACCAAACAGACCGCACTTTTCGGCGATATAAAAATAGACTAGTTTCGCTAGTCTGTCATATCTATCTCACAAAGACTAATATATTTTCTTATCACAGCCATAAAGAGCATATCACCTAAAATGTTTGGCGCTGTAGCCTTACGCTCTGCCCGACCACGTGCACGATTCTCTGCTCAGCTTAGTCTTGCGGCGCTTCTCGTTCACCGCCCACTGGATACTTGGCCTAAAGTTTGATCTCTTTACCCGGCCAGCCCAGCATTTCCGTATCCAGCTTCTCGACTCTTTTCGATTGGCCCGGCGGTCTCGGTCGTAGTATCCTGGAACTCGTCATCTTTTATCATCTTAGGAATGAACTTAATCCCCATCTTTTCCAGCTCCCGAATATCTGAGTCGTCACTCCGGCTGGTAGAGGGTAATGGCTGTGCCAGGAAGACCATTACGGCCGGTGCATGCTACCGATGGACAAGAGAAGGCAAGTCCTGGGGAATGGCATCGTTGGTAACACAAGCTGCAGCACCTTTCAATATATCAATCCCCGCGCAGCCCGGTCAGTAGCGACAATGCACTCAAAATCAGATTTTGACCTGATTCTAAGCAGTGCTTGCGCTCCATGCAGGCTTGATGTCGCATGAATCTTGGCAACCTTGGGTCGCGGCTGTCAGATGGCTGTGCCAGCTCGTCTGCCCTCAGTCTTGGTATGCGCGAAAATCATAGCCAGATAAGGCTGCAGAGCTGACTGATTTGATAAATCTGGGCATTCTTGTCTCGTCCCTTGGACGATGAGACCAGTTTTTCAATGGGTGATCGAGCAGCGACAGTCATGGTCTTAATCTGCTCAATCACTGGATTGGAACGGGTATTTTTCAGGCTGAGTTTCTGTGGAATGGTCGCTGACGAGAAAGCTGCCGGGTCTTTTGGCAATGGCCTACAATCTCATCAGCCGTCGCTCAACGCCCATGTCAGTGCTCCAGTGTCTATACGTCAACGACAAGGTCTTGGCCTTGTGAAAGATGGCCAAAGTCGCCCGGAACTCTACCAAGTCATAAATCCGCCCAGGCGTTCCGGTGACGATATGGGGCTGACTGGACTCTAACTTCCCAATCGTGAGGCCTTGTCAGTTCCACCGACGCAGTGTACCCGAATCTCTCTTTCAGAAAACACTGACCAGCTGCCGAGCAGCCTGATAAATCTGCGCTGCCAACTCTCGACTTGGGGCTGTAATAACGCCTGCACGCTGTCTGCTTCCTCATCCAGCATTTGAAGATTGGCAGCACAAAACGGTGTGCCAGGTCTTTTTCCAGGGCCTTGTCTTGGACTCTACCGACCAAATCCAGCCACAACTAGTACCACAGAGATCAACTTTCTTGGACTGGAGTCGCTTCCAGCAAGTTCAAATCCTAAGCGCTTCCCTGAGATATAATCTTTAATCTTAAATTCTGTAAATTTCATCATCCTCCTGTCTAATATCCTAACTATTATGCATAACCATCCTGCTTACCTCAAAATCTGAAGCAGAAAGCGAGCAGAGATTTCCTTCTTGCTACTAAATATATAGGATAGCTAAGTCGAGAGACTGCTCACGATACACCGATTCCCCAGAAGAAATCGGCCTTCCTCGCTCCACTCCTTGCCACCGTGACGGATTGGGCCTCCAGCTCAGAGTGGTGGTGAACTGGAGTCATTCAGAAAAATCCGCTTGCCGCCGGTCGGCAAGTAGGTCACCTGCATCATGATCGTCTCAAACATAGACGATACCAATCGAAACCAGGGTCCCTCTTGGTGAAGGAAATGGAATAGCAGTAGCATACCGCCTAAAGCCAGGCTTACATCTCCATGAAAAGATTTTAGCCGGAGCTTGTAGTTAAAGACAAAGCTAAGCCGCCAATCAATATAATGATGACAATCTCAAATATCAAAGCGCTTCTGCTCAGCAATCACAGCGCAAGCTGCCAAGCTGATGACCACCCAGTACTGACCGACCATCAATTCCATCCGTCAGATTGACAGCATTGGAAGTAATCAATAAAAGGACGAAAAAGATGTAAAGAGCCCAACTGGATAAAGGAACAGTAAAGACATTCAGCTGGTCATCAGCCCCGTGTTGATTATAGAAAAGTAAAGACAACTCACGAAATAACCAGCTGAAACAATTTCTTGAGTTCAGACCCTCATGCGATCTTACAGAAACCTGTAAAATCATCAAAAGCCAAAATAACAACGCCATACAGGACCAAAGATAAAAAGAATCGCCCAGTAAGAGGCCGTTTGACAGCTGATGCGAAAACAGACCAATAACAAAGCTGGCCAAACAGATGTCGAGAAAGACAGTACCACCCATGGTTGTAATTATTCCGGCGCAGCTGGTACTGTAATGACATCTTCGATGCATCTGTTGGCCTGTGATACAAATATATGGTAAAAACAGTCGGTAGGAATACCGATGATGAATTCAGAATAATTACGATTCCTGCAATAAGAACAGCCGACATGATAGTCTCCCATTGCCGTTGTTATTTTCTTGAATTTTTCAACGAAGTATTGGTCTTTTCGCTCTGCTTGACGACTTTGCGACCCTCTCCTTTAGAAAGTGACAATGTCCTGCCCTTCGCAAAACGTTCGACATGGCCTTGGTCAACCGTACATATAGAGTGAACTTGATGTAACCCAAGATCAAACTGTTGATTGGCTTGGATTTTACTTCTTTGAATCTTTTAATCTTGCCACCTGTTGCTTTGGTGGTTGGACTAAGTTGCGCTCAAGATTCATCTGCCAGACCGCCAGGCTGGTTGATTTTCAGACCTAGTTGGCAGTCAGTTCCTCTGGTCAGCATTTCCTCTTGGTTTCTTCGGTGACTGTTTCAAAGAGCTGGAGTTGCCTCCGTTATCAGATTGAACCTGTCTTTGAGAGCTGACAATATTTAGAACCGGATTGATATTTTCCTGCCAGAATAATGAAACAGATTTTTCCTCGGAGCTGCTGAACTTTGCTCACGCCCATGATAAATTCAGGATTACTGCCGATTGTCATGGCAACAACTGAATAGGTATGTATCGTTCTGCCCTCTAGATAGCCATTTTCCAGAAGCAGTCTGGAAGGCGGTCCCTGATTTGACAGCATTGTTCTGACCAACCACTTGAATGACGGGTTCTCCTGACATTCAGGGACATTAATGAAAGTCATTCGACCCTGAACCATACTCAATCCCGAGTGGTTTGGGCTACTTTCTGAGACCAGGTTCCGATATTTCCGTCGCAGTCTTTGAGTAGTATTGGTTTTGGGATCATGGATAGCATTGATAAACTTGAAACAACCAGCACCACATCATTGCTTGTGGACGAAGGCGCAACATCTGCCTCGTCACACCAATCCCTTGACCGAAAGACTCCGCGGCAATCGTTGCATAGTTATCACTGGCAGGGGAATATCGGTTCATTCCCATACCAAAACAGGTCAGCGAATGAAAGCAAACTTACTCAAGTGATCTAGCCACTTGTCATTGCCCATCTTCCTGCTCGATAGTCATGCCAGCGTTGCTGGAATAGGTAAATCCTTGGGCAAGGTCAGGGTTCCCCTTCCGTCCATGTTGAGCGACTGATCCCGAATGGTCATCGCGACCTTATACTCTCTGCTGTCAAAGGTATCGTTAAGTTTAAAACTTCACCATTATCAATGGCTGAAGCCAAGTCATGACCTTCATGGTAGATCAGGCTCGTACTGACCTTGATGGGCATGGTATTACATGTGCCGATTTCCTCGTTGACCTTGCTGTTGTCTGCATTATAGATGACCGTTGAGGAGGTGGCTAGTTCCGCCAGTCTTACTTTGACCAAAGTTGCATTAACAAAACCTGACCTTTTGAAAGCATTCGTGCGTTTCCAGATGGTTTGCAAATCAGCTAGCCAGCGTTGTATAGACATCCTTGCATCCTCTGCTATTACCCAGAGACCTTTTCTGATCCAGGAACAACGTACCATTTCGGTCTTTTTATTGAGTCACACAATCCCATTCTGACCAGCAAGAATCCTATCCAGTGCCTGCTCCATACCAGAAGTCCCTTTCAGCGTCTTGTTGTGTATCCCACTCCTGCAATTGGGTAGACCGATAAACTAGGAGGCAAACCTACGTTAATATATTGCAGATTTAGGACTGGTAATTAAGTCAATCCTTCTAATACTGTAACAAAGGCTTCCGCATAGCATTCATATACTATGGTAATGTCATTACCCTGTGCCCCAGAAACCTGCTTGAGATTTTCTGCGACAGCTGGGTTTTAACCTGGTCCTTATCCAACTCTAGGTATTGATTGAAAATCTCTGCCACATATCATACCAGGTTCTTCTACGTAGAATCTTCCAGTAATGACTTGTAACTCTTGTCAATAATGGCATAGACATTACTAAGTCAATGGCATCCTCTGCTGCAATAGAACTCGGCCCCTGATAAGTCGTTTCCCCGCCGGGCGGCGACTGTGACCGATAACGATGGATACTTCTGCACCCTTTGATGAATTAACACCCGAACTTTTGGTCTGTTTCCGATAATGATAAAATTAATCAAAGAAGGCGAAGATAGCTAGATGCTCACTCTTTCCACTTGCCGCCGATTGTATTCAGGGTTTGCTATTTTTCAGGGCGTATTTTAATTCTTTCAAAAAATTTCAGCCTTCTTCATCATTGAACTCACTGTTTTGATTTTCCCTTCTGAGTTTCATATCCCTGAACTGGCTAACTTCTGGACAGTCTTTCTGTAGCAGGTCAGGTTCATTGACTTCCCTGCTTGATGTCAATGATTCTGTCTGCTCCCCTTCAATCTAGGTATTGACTTCATCAAATCCCAGTCCCACCTCTGTGCTTGGTCTGCATAAAGATGAGTACTGACTGCTAAAATATTGGCAGTCAAAACGATGGAGCCAATAAAGGGCCTCAACTCAGGAGAATTTTCTCATCTGACAGTCTTGAAGCGGGTTGAGATGCTGCGGCATTTCTTCCCTCAGCAACTAGCATCTTGCAGGCCACGCGCAGCTTGGCGGAATAGGCCAGTTGCTTCTTTCTAATTCTTCTTTGTGGTAAAATTGGTTTGCAGCTGACAGTTTCGCTTGGGCTGCAGTTCATATCTGGAAGACTGAGCCCTTAAGGTATCCACTGTCGCGCCTCCTTGGCTGCTTGGTCAGGCGGTCTTCCAGCAGATGAAGGTAATGGCCGCAATCCGGCCGTCCGCCAACGAGTCGGCAACACTGGAACGGGCTCATCCCGCCGCTCCCCAGCCATCATTGACCTCAATCCGAATGGCCTGAAAATCTGCTTGGCTCAGATGACCTTTCTTTAACGCTGGCTCCTTGGCTGACAACCGACTTATTCAGCCGGGGATTCTGTCGTTGTTTCAATGGGCGAGCACTTCTAGCCTGCTCAATCTGCGAAACAATCTGGCGAAAACTTGTCTTCGCCGTATTTAAAAAGATTCGTACTAAATCACAATAGCTAATGATTGACAACCTCAAAAACTGTCAGGCTGCATCGCAGTTCATGCACATGTCGAGCGCATCCTGTTTATAGGAAAACCACGCTCGCTGATCAGCTGAGGGCTGGAAACGCCTAAGTGTAACAAATCCCATAAATTTCTTTACACTGGCTTCTTGCAAACGGCTCTTGAGTGTGAAGTGTCCTTGATAAAGTCTTTATCCCCGCTCTACGCAGGCAAGCGCTTTAGCATTGTCAGCCATCAGGTCTGGAAGATCAAGGCATAGAGATGCCCATCTCGACCGAGCTGGCTCAAAGGTATTCGCTGTATTGCTTTTAAAGTCACATCGATACTCAGATGCCGTCAGGCTAACCTTAACTGGTCAACCGTTTCGCCGAAAGAAGAACAGTAATGTGATGAAATTCGTTTGTCATATCTTACTTGATATATCACATTTCAAAAGCAAAAAAAAATTTAAAAGAAAAAGTAAGCGAATTGAAATCCTTTTAAAATTTTTGTCAGATTATATGACACTTTTCCAAAAGTATTATACTGTATAAATAAAAGTCAAATACTTTAACCAAACTTACTGAGATTATCAGTTATAGAATTAGAAGAGGGTGTAAATGAATCGTGTCAAAATTTCGAAAAGAAAAAGATGTCTCAGCTAGAAATTGGCCAAATCTATCAGGGTATCATGACAAACTATCAATATGATTAGAAACAACAAATACAGCCCCACCCTCGAGCTCTGTAGCCAATCTGGCTGAGCGCTGGATACTGACCCTCAACGCCCTCTTTTAGAGACCCCGGCTGACAGATGAAGATTCAAATGACTTAAAATTCTTCCCTGCAGCAGCATTCCTTACCTAAAGAAAACAAACATGACATTCTCGAACAAAGAATGATTAAACGATTTTACGGCATTACCGGACCTTTGGACGAGCAAAGCGCTCAACAGGCTGAGCACACAAAATATAGGCTTTCATTTGAGCACTGCTATTCTGATTTTTGGCTTGATGCCATCGCCTTTCCCCTAGCCTTTCCTTTGGCAAAATTGTCGCTGCTGCCTATCCTATCCTGCGAAATCACTTATCCTCGGCTTCATGTGTCTATATAGTCATCCAAGCACGCCGCAAGAGGTGATGACCTGGAAACTAGAGACTTCAGGATGAGACTATAAGCTATGCTGGCCTCCAAAGCATGAGCTACTCCTGTTAAACAGCTCTTTGCACTCTTTCGGCATCATGATGTAGCTGTCGTGGAAAGAGAAGATATCCTACAAAGTTTTGCTTCGGCCTAAAGCTCATTATAACTGGATTAAGCCGCAGGCCTTGGATTTGGATCTGATTAATGCATTTCGCATTGCCAAGGAGAAGATTCGTCCAGCACAGGAGGAAGAAGACCTATGAGACTCAATCTCAAGAGATGGATCTAGGGCATTCTGTCTCGTATTGCATCACTCGCTTGGCATTTCTTTTCCGTATCCACGAGCCTTGGATACTACTGGCTGGATGTGGCAATCATCGTTAGCTGCATCTGCTTAGCTCTCCGCATTTTGACGTGAAAACAGAGAATGAAATAGCCTCGGGCAGGAACTTTACAGCTTCTAGCGAGGAGTTTTCTATATTTACTCAAGACTGGGCCATCAGGCACGGCCGTATGAGTACCTTTCTCGCTGAACGACGCAATTTTCCGGGCGTCACATCGTTGCCGCCTACGTCGACAATCTTGATGCTTCGATGTGATGGCGAACAGGCGACGGTAGCCGATGTACTCTTCCGGAAACGGCTTGTTCCACTTTTCCTCAGCAGTTAGGCCTTCGTTTTTCTTTTTAGCCAGTTCGTTGATGCGTTCAGTTTTTTAGGATCATGATTCTACCCTCTCTCTACCTTTATTTGGTATTGTTAATCTGATTAAACTGCGCCAACTGGCCCGGCGCATCAAAAATGGGAAGCTAGGCGATTGTACGCACAGCCTCGTACTACTGCCGCTGACCAAACATGGTCAAAGGCATCCCGATAACTGGACTGAGCGCAAAGAGTTGGTCCAAGATTGGCAGCTTCTGATCTGCCGTCGGCTCACTGCTTCAATAACAACTGAAAGTCCTTTTTTTCCTCTTGATTTTCAAAGAGCTGGATTGACGGCTGTCTGCCGCCAGACTTTCTCAGCTAGATTGAAGACCCGAGGACGAACTCGACTGCTGACTGAGTTGGCTTCCTGAGCTTTCTGCTAGGGCGCAGCTGTTTCTACCAAATGCGTGTAACGAGTGGTGCTTTGAAGAACAGCTGTCACGATGCCGGGCGCAGGAGGGTCCAGCACCGCCTCTTGGTTATCGCAAGCTTGGGCTATCAAAACAGGTTCGTAAAGTCGACCAAGAAGCTGAGCCAAGTCGATGTTCCAGCCAAACTTATCCAAGATGCAACACCCCTGAGTCGCAGCAGTTTTGCCGGGTCGTGGAACCGCTCGGAATCAGTCCAGCTGAGAGGACAGAATAAGGTATCCGGCTTATCAGCCCAGGCCAAGACTGCTCCGACAGCAGCGGGTGTCAAATTAATTCGCCATCGGCTGATGTCGGCCTGGAGTGCTCGAATAGCAGCTGCCACCGCGGCATTCTCGCAACCAGAAGAAACCCTGCTTCCTCGCCGCTGATACCTTGCGGCTGTCAAATTCCCCAATATACCAATCAGCCAGGTCAAACTTATAAATAGCTGCTGAACCCAATCATGTCTCATCATCAATCACTTCTTGCACCAGAAACGCTTAATCTTATGATCCGCTCCATGTGCTCTGCCAGAGAGCCAATCTTTTTCGTGGAAGGTCACATTATAAAGCTTTTCAACCAAGTCAGCAATAGCCAACTTCTGGTCTTCCCATGAAAGAATTCCCCATCTTCCAGACGAGCCACAAGACTTTCATTTCAGCTTGTTATTGTTTTCCAAGTGCTCCTGCATTCCGTTGCGGACAGAAGTAAGTGTGGTTGCCTTCAACTTCATATAAACAAAGTAACGCTGGTGCTCTTTCGCCGTGACCAAGACTTCCTCTGGCACCTCTAAGTATTGGCATCAAAATTACCCAAAGAAAGCAGTTGGATATTCTACCCAGATTCAAGACTTCATTAAGCAGGTCTTGTCAATTTCGATAGAAACTGATGCTCCTCTTCTAATGCTCCAGATCTGCTCAACAATCATATCTCCCACGTTTGAAAGGACTAGCAATGACAAACTGGGCCCGTGGAGGTCATCTGCCGAGATCGCTGGAAGCAATCTCGCTTCTTTCCAGAAACGGTATCACGGCACCATTACGTCCATACGATATCCAAGAAATCAAGTCAAAGGCTGCTCATCAGCGCAGTCAAAGTATGTACTGGACGGATGTATTCAAAAGGACATTGGCCCAGTGCATGCTAACAGGAAGGTCAGGGCTTTGCAGAACTTCTGTCACTGCTGGGATAATCTCTTCTACAGGGCGACCGACCTCTTCTTTGTCACGCAGACATATTCTTCCCGCTAATTTCGCGGAAGTATTCTTCTCCAGCAAATCAAGCCGCGCAGGACGGTAGCCACTGCAGCCTTGGTAAGTTCCATCTGCATCAGAGCAGTTTTTCTTAGAAGGGCCTTTGAAATCTTCAGTCGATCGGACTGCTTGTCCGCAATCCAACCACGCGCACGGCTAAACGGCGGGCGTGAAATTGTTCCGATTTCCTAAAGCTCAGACGATGGTCTGTTGGAAATGACCCCCATCTTGTCCTTTTAGCTGCCATGCTCAGTGTCACGACGCAGGCTGGTATTTTCCTCCAGCCTAATTCACTTCAATTTTTCACATGATTATTCACTCCTCTGCCAAGAGTTCTCAGTCTCTGCATCCAAAAGCGGGCGCAGACGCTTGCGCTCAGCTACAAAGGTCTTGGCCTAGCACATAGTTACAGACCCCAGGCAATATAACCAACCCCGCTCTGTCACAGATACGGCATACGCGCATCCAAGAATTAAGGTATGCAGGCATTTGAGAACATAGTCATAGGCCGGTGCAGATGCTCGTCAGACAGCACTGCTTCTGCTTCAAACTTCAAATTCCCAAGAGCAAGTCTTGGTGCATTCAAAGCTATGCTTAGGTGCTCATACTCAGGATGCGTGAAGATTTCGCCGTGTAACTCCATCAGCCCACTCAATGTCGTAGACTGGTCTACTTCCTGGACAGAAGCCAGACGCTCCAGACCATAAGTCACCTCAACCCAGTCACCGGCTGAGTTGGCGAACCTCAAACCTGCTGAAATAAGTGAACTGGTGATTTCCATACCATCCAACCCAAACTTTAGCCAGACCAAGCCAGCAGAGCCAGTTGAAGTTTTCCCAATTATCCTCCGACAAAGCGAGATGCTCGTGCTCAACAGATTGATACCGGGCTCAGAACTGCAAATAAAGTTGCTTGGATATTGCCCGAACAGCTTCATGACTGCCTAGGGGTGAGTGGTATGATAAAAGACAGTTCGGATTTTCCCCTAACGACCATCTGCGCAATCGGCAGAGACAGCTCTACATGGAAACATTCACGACTCTGGCCCAATAGCCCGCAGGAAGGTATAGGGACTCATGGTTCCCTCCCCTTTCATTATCATGAAGCCTGCATGAGCATACAGCCTGATCATTCCAGAGCTGCTGTAAAGTCAAAGATAATTTCTTGAAATGTTAACTTTTTAGGCATTTTTACTCCCTTTTGTTCTTTAGATTTTTGCGCTGGAGCCTGTCCTCTGTTCTGTTTGAACAACAAAAGAAACCCATCCGACACTCTAGGCTGTTGTTACCTAGGGGCGTCGAGACGCGGTTCCACCCTAATTTGTTACTTCATTGCTTTAAAGTTTATTCCGGCCGCCATCTCTATTTTAAAACTATCGAAGCACACCTTCAGACTCAACTATTAAGTTATTTCATAAAGACTTCCTCGTAAACTTAATTCTAACGAAAATATGGTTGTAGGTGTTTTCTGAGCTACAATATCTGAATTATAGAAATTCCTGAGCTCTATGAAATGAATTGTGACTCACGGTCACTATAAATTTTGTCCTGAAGTGTTCTGTCTCTATTTATCTGATTTATCACTTGATATCCATAGTAGGCCTCTTCAATTGACGTTCACTGCCACAAAGTATCCGACAAATACCCTCACCTGCTCATAAGATTTACCACCGCCTCAGCCAGGTATGCCACATTACTCAAGCTTAGAAGTTCCAACAAAGCCATCTGCGGCTAACCGACCATTGAATCTATTCAAGTATTCCCATTCGCATTTCTCCAGCCTTGCCTACTATTGCGGCATAGCTTTCTTTTTGGAAGTGAGCTACATTGATTCAGATGATGATGAGATATTTGTTGATTCTTTTGCTTCTAGATTCTAGAAGATGAGGACTTTCGACGGGAAACAGCTGACCTATCGTCATAATTTGATGTGGATGAGACTGAATTAAGTCTGATCTAGTCAGATGCTTACTAGACGAAGAATAAACTTCGTTCATTACTCTTAGGTCTAGCACTTTCTGCATTTTTCAGCCTCTTTGCTAGTTTCAGGCTGTTTACTCAAATACAAATGACACAATTCCAATACTAATAGACAATATTCAATCATTAAGTGCAGGATTCTTAAAAACAGATTTACTTTTTCCTTCTCTTTTTGAGGAATTATTCTGTGAATTCAACACAGGAATAATAATATCATCTTTTGAAAAGTTTATACTGTCTCAATTTCAGGAATGAAATCAAAAATTTTCAGATGGAATAATTTTAAGTATTCATTCATCCACGAGATAACTTTTACTCCATAACTTTTAACGCGCCATTTTTATCTCCACAGATTATGGTTTCTGATTCAATATCTTTCTAACTTTAGAGATATTGATTTGTGTTATTTCTTCATAGTCATCATTGTTGCTCAAATGATATTGATTACCTTGCCCGCCTTAAACCAGTCCCTCACTATCATTTATACTCTCCGTCTACAATTGTCCCGCAACTGTAATTCTCCACGAAAGATCAAGTGAATACTCATTTTAATTTTTGTCCTTCACATCAATTGATTGAACTCTCACTTTTTGTACTATATTATTATAAAAAACACAAGTTCCGTTTTGGTTGCTCAATTTCAATCCATCTGGTTATAAAGTTCTTTAATGTAAAATTTTCTTCCGTTTTCCTCAGTATCGACTTCATATATTGACCTTGCATATGAGTAATGTCACAGAGCTATGGAAAATAGTCTCGTATGTTGTTCTGCCGATAGCCAAACCATAAATAATAACGATATCATCTTCCGCGTATGTATATCGCAATCTTTTTTCTCAATTTCAACATAGACAATTTTGCCACCAGTCATTGTCTTCGCAACATCAAAATATATGAATTATCTTCTTCCTCTCTTGATTACTGTTCCAGATGTTTTGACTTTTGTATACTCTTCAAATGGTCATGATTCTGTTTTATCATAATCTACTTCTTGATAGTTAGTTTTTATCAGTATCTTTTCAACATTCAACCTACTTAACGCCCTCCACAACACTATTTGGTTCCTCACTAAATTATTAAAATAATAAATAAGCCAACTTCTAGAAACTATAAAAAGGACTACAGAGAAGACAGCCATCCCTCTATTTTTTTGGCTTTAACTGAATCATTTCGCCTCCCTGAATGTTTAGATTGTTGACTGGAATAATTAAGAACAACATCCTTTGATAATAATCACCATATCTCCGATTTTCAATTCATGTAAGACAAATCATCTTTCGGCACAATTGCCAAAACACTGTTCATCCCTAGTAAATTTTGTCTTCAGTTATTCTGATTACCTTAAACTCATTTCTCTTCGCTAATCTCCCTTTTGTTAAAAGTGTTTTATAAAAATAATCTCCTCAGTTTTATTATATCCACACAATATTTCGTTTTGACTTTAGTATATAAAATTGTGTTGGATTGAGTAAAAATATAAACTCAATCAAACTCTTCCTGCTTTGAATAATTTATAATCAGTAGCATTTTTAGCGTATAAAATCCTCAGTTTCAACCGAGGATTTTAACTCAACAAAACCAATTGAGACTTGTTTAGGCTTTTTCTCGGTCTTACGACTCTTGGCTTTCACCATCAGTTTCTTTTTGCCTCTCTGGGGTTGGCAGCTAGCTAACTGACATCTTCCTAAACAGCACCTCTGGATCCATAGAACTGCCGCTGCCTCAGCATAGAGCCTCTGAGATAAGTAACTAACCGCGTCGGTAGCATAGATGAAAGCTTTTGATGCTGACGCAATGTACCTTCTTACCTCATCGACTCAGCTTCTTGAGATTGGTAAGAGTTAGTCCATGCTTACCATCCAGCTACTTCTCTGCTGTAGTCAGCTGGGCTAGGGCTGTATCCGATTTGCTCCTGGGTCACCTACTGCACGCAAAGAGCAGAGCAACTGCTTGGAAGAGCCTTATCATAAGCTGCGGCGGGGTTCTGTCCTTGGCGTTGGCATAAAGCACCTGTCTTGGCGTGAGTAGCTGTAAGCTTCCCACAGCTGCTTTCGCCACAGCCAATGTCAGAGTCCTTACCGTCTAGATTGGGCAGGTCTGCTGTTTCTGAATTTGCTTACGTAGCATCAACTTGCGCTTGGTCGGATTTGTATCAAAGCTTCGCTTGTAGCTGTGATGAGAGCTTGGTCGTGGGCGGTGCGCTTCCGCTGCAGAAACATTGTAATACTGAGCAGTGCCATTGAGATGGGCTGCTGATTGACAGCTGCCAGCTAGAAGCTGACTTGACGATAACTCTAAGCTAATCAGCGGATTGTTCTTGCCTTCTGACCTCAGCTGTCGGCGCAGTTTCCCAGAGCTCATAGCCAGTCAGTGGATTGGCGAACGAAGGTAGAATCCCAGCTGCTACAGATCTTCCGAAGGCATGCTAACGCCAAACAGTTCTGCTGGAAAGCGTATACAGGCATCGCCATTGTTATTCTTGAGAACCACTTGGGTATTCTTCGGACAGCGAAAGCATGATCAAAAGCAGCGCTGACCGAGTGCGAAGACCAGCTTCTTAACAGAAATTCAATCGTCTTAAAGCTATCTTGGGCTGTCAGCTCAAATTCCTGGAGTCAGAGCGCTGTAGAGCAAAGCTCATCCTTATCATAAGTAAAGATCTCGGCTGTGCTTAGCGCGTCCAAACGGCGAAACGCGAAAGGTTGCTTGCGCTGTCAGTTCGACGCGCACCCGCCGCCCTGCATCATGATTCGATAGACAAAAAGGTCGAGATACGCATCTTGACGCGTATTGGCGTCCACCGGAAGGCGACACCGGATACGCCCGTCGATTTACAGCGCTGACTGGCTCTGACGAGCTATCCGCCATCACGGTTTACCCGCATGAGTCCTCCACGCATACGGTCTGGAACTTGTCCACTCCTTTTGGCAAGGTGTGGCTGCCATCCGCATTGGCTGAGATGTAAACCCCGCGCTCGATAATCACGCTCAATGCCAAAATCATCACTGCAGCACATGGGTCTCTTTCCCTTTTTCATCTGCTTGCAGATGAGAGACCTGTTCTCTCAAAATACCATGCCGTTGCCAGCATCTTTTTGGCTTACGAGCCGTAAAAGGTTTCCGCACCATCCTTGGTACTGATATAGCCTAGTGCTAATCGGCGCTACGATTATCAATCTGCAGGATTCAGCTAGTCTGCTGCTCTTTGACTTTACCTGGTACATCTGGCGTGCGCATGAACCCGCACTGGAGGTATAGAGGCCATCTTCCAGCTTCTCACCCTTGCTATCGGCGTCATCCCAGTGTATGTCTTCTGGTAGGTGGGACTTAGGATTGCCTGACCGACCACTATAATGGTTGCTTGCGGCTTTCTCCTAGATCGTGCTGCTTCTGCCGAGACCGGGAAGCGATGAGTCATATCATCACCACCGTATAGACACTGGCTGTCAGATTATTGATATTGCGATAGGACAGCCCGTGACTGGATGCTGTCTGATTGCCATCACCAAGTGCAGAAGGCCAGACGAGATCTCGCCATCCGCTCCCAGCTGCAGCGCGCCTGCTATCCGCATTTCACCGGTTCCAGTACGATAGAGCTGCGAGCAGCTGTTCGACCAGTGATGAAGTGTATCATTGACTCTGTCACAAGGAAGAGACATTGTCATCAGATAGATACTCTTGTCCTCTGGAACTAGGTAGCCGACCCTGACTTGCCTTCTTGGACCGGATCATAGATTGGTCTTTCTACGGCTGGCAGATCTTGGAATTGCCAGGCCCGCAAATGGCAGGCTAACCCATCGCCGTCATCCGCTGGATCGACCGAGCGGACAAAGCCTTCCACCGAGAAATAGCCGTTCGGCATCTGGCGGTCTTTCTTCCGCAAACTTGGCAGTATTGCAGCAAACCGTCACTTTCTGGCTGCTATGAGCGGCGGTGACACAGCCAAACCGTTTCAGTTGGTTGCGAGGTGTCGAGGTAAAATGGCCATCCCTTGACCGCATCCATTATTTGGTATTAACAATCATCTTCAGCGTCCGGTCATATCAGTGATATTATGAACCGTAACATCAAGAAACAGAGCTAATATGGACTTACCCAAAACCGCTGGGATATTGGTATCTCCTGTCACATGAGGCCGAGTAGAAATAGCGGCTGCTGTATCTACGATACAGCTCCTGCTGACGCGGAGAGGTATGGACACCTGTTTCCCTTATTGACGTGCAACAGCTGTGGACATGATGAACGCTGACCAAATCAGCATTCTGGGCGGGTATCAGGTCTGGATGGTGCTGAGAATATTCATGACCAAACCGCTACACCAGCCACCACGCCAGAGTAGCCATGCTGGTTCCTCACATATTACCACAAATATTGTCATTAAGTGAGAGTAAATATCGCCACTAATTGCTGTCACATCTGGCAAACAAGCCATCTGTCGTCACACCCCAGCCCTGAAAGTCAGACAGACTACCTGCTCCTGGATGCAGCCGATTGACCTTAGAGTCATTAAAAGGCCACCTTGTAATTCTACCAGCTGCAAAAGCCTCTCCCTTATTTCTTACTGATAAAGGCGTGGAACCTTTTTAGATTCGCTGTCTAGGCTCATCGTTAAGTTAGCTCCGTCGACATTATTGTAGATCAAACACCAACAGCACCATAGCTAATGCATTTTCTAACTTTTTTCAGCAAAGGTAAAGGAACCACGCTGGATGAGGCCAGCTTATATCAGATCACCACCAGCCGAGTCCTCTTCACGGCCAAGACCAACATGGACATACTCATATTCACTTTGCCCTTCTCCAAAGGTTGCATTGTCTCACCCATGGGTAGCTGAATGACCGTTCAAAAAAGCTTATCGTTCTTTTCCAGACCACGAACTTCCGCAACTTCCTCCTGTCAGAACGGTATTGACAGAAGCGACTGAGATAGACTTTCTGCTGACATTTCCAACTGGGCCCATAGTCTGGATTTTCAACAGCGGTTTAGAGTATTCACTTCGAAGGTGTTGCTCATTACCCGCTGCAATGATCCTCTTGCCAGCTGACGCGCTCAGCCGCCTGCAGACTGGGGCTGACATCAACCATTGAACCTGTTGCAAGGCCCAGACTCGCAGTGATGGTATCAACTCCCAGAAACCACTCGTCAATGGCTTTGATATAGATGGCGTCGCTTGATGACGCGTTGACTGATGCAGAGAAGACCCCGCAAACATAACATTAGCTGGCGCAACACCGTTTAATACTCATCATTAGGAGCTTTCTTGTTGGGATTTCCCGCGCTCTTAATCCCTGTGCACGATGCACATACCATGTGAGTAACTGTTCTTTTCCTTGATATTTGTCATCACCGTCGATATAGTTATGAGCACTTAAGACAACCTTGCTGTTGTACCACTTCCCGTAGTCAATACCGGCCTTTTCTTGAAAGCCTCTTCCAGGCTGCCCCACCTCTGTCTGATACTTGACGGCACGACGGGTCAGAGATCTTCAGAACCTCCGCGGTGGACATCGGACCTGGTCGTCGGTAGAAAGCTGCCACACGGCCTTGACCTTTATAACCCTGTGACCAAGTCAAGGGCACGCGCCAGTAATCTCATTGGTGCACAGTGCTGCTTCGAAAGCAACATCGCCAGTAGGTGACTCTGCTACTGTATCAGGATTAGCAGCAGACTTGTCTGAGTTTGCGGCGCAGAGACTCTACAGTTGGGTTAGCCTGAGCTGTTGGCTTGGTCTCTGTGGCAGATGGCTGGGTTACCCTTCTCAGCACTTGAAAAGCCTCTTCTGATGAGAAGTCGCTCCTTTCTCTACAGGAGTTGCAGATGCTTCCTTAGCCTCTGTCTTGCCTGGAGTAGCTAGCCTGATCTGTGCATAGATCAGCCGATTCAGAAAGAAGCTGGTGCCACTTTTTCTCCACGGGGCTGGGTTGCCAGCTGGCTCTCAGGTGTGGCTACTTGAGAAGCAGACTCAGTCACTGATACCACAGCGGTAGATGGCTGATCTTGCCTGACAGACTAGCTGTCATGCCTCATCTGCTGAGCCTGCTCACACCCAGAAACCAGAGCAGTTCCAGCAGACAGAAGCTAAACCGAACATATTTACGGAGTGAAAAACGTTGTGTCTTGCATAGAATCTCCTTATCTTTATTTATAAACCATATTAT